>Ga0334885_1004503_pt1 | contig 11996 bp, 12 predicted proteins | sample GraSluR1_MG_8_FD_207233 | JGI IMG/M metagenome (GOLD analysis project Ga0334885, IMG submission 207233) | Sludge microbial communities from methane-producing bioreactor in Wageningen University, Netherlands - Granular Sludge_31_05-R1 | ecosystem: Engineered > Bioreactor > Anaerobic >...
TTTGCCGGTGGCAGCTACCTTTTGGCATACTTCACGTTCAAACTGGGTGGGTATTGCCATGATCACACGATCTGAAAAGTTCAGTGCTTCATCCATGTCCATCGTGCATTTGACTGTCTGCGGCAGTATCGTGTCCTGGAAGCAGAAAGTGTTCCTTCCTGACTTGTTGATTGAATCTGACTGCTCTTTATCTATCGTCCACATAAGAATATTATGTCCCAGATCGGCAAGGTGTTTTGACATTCCTGTTCCAAAACTGCCTGCACCCAGCATTGTAATGTTCATAAAAGAGTACCTCCGTCAGAATGTATTTGTTGCTTTCGTTTGTGGTCATTATAGCCTCAAGAGGGTTATAATACCAACATTCTTTGTCTGTCAGGAGTTTTTTGTAATGATAAGAAAAATTGCTGTCTCCGGAATGATCGCAGCTTTGTATGCAGCACTCACCGTAGCGCTCTCACCGCTTTCATTCGGCCCTATACAGTTCAGGGTCGCAGAGGCGCTGACGTTGCTTCCATTCTTCATGCCTGAGGCGATACCGGGGCTATTTATCGGCTGTTTCCTTTCGAACATCGCAGGAGGGTTCGGCCTGATAGATATAGTCATAGGAAGCGCGGCGACCCTTGCTGCGGCGTGGCTCACATATAAAATGCCAAATATATGGCTGGCCGCTGTTCCGCCTGTAGTTATAAACGCGATTGCCGTAGGCATATATCTTGGTTTAATAACAGAAACACCCGTGATCTTTTCAATAGGTATAAGCCAGGCAGTCATATGTTTCGGGATCGGCATACCGCTTTGTATGCTTCTTGCATCACGTACAGATATATTTGACAAAGATATCCTCGAAAAAAAGAATTTGAAGAAGTGGATAACGGTAAATAAGAAGTCTAACTCCTGAGAGCAGTTCTTATCCCGATAAAAATCAACACCAGACCGACAAGGATATTCAGCATCAGGATGACAGATGAAGGCAGGAAACTTCCTGTAAGTGTGCCTGCCATTGCGGTCATCGTCATGAATACGAGAGTCGACAGTATCGCTCCGAAACCAAAATAGGATACTTCCTTGCCGCTCATTTCTCCGCTTGCCGCTTTTGCTGAGAATACTCCGGCCCAGAAAACAATAGTCAGAGGACTTGAAAGAGTCAGGAGGAGCGCTTTGATAAAGGCACTCTCGGAGTTTGTCCCGGTCAAAGTTCCGAAGCCCGGTATTATGTTTATCTCAAAAGAACCAAGAATGGATGATATCCCAAAGAGTATTATCACCGCTGCTCCGAGGTACTTGAAAATGTTCCTTGCAGACGAACTCCTTTCTATCAATGCCCCGATCCCAAGTATTGCTGCTGTAACGTAAAAAAGATCAGCCAGCGTTACACCCAGGACAGCTGCCTCAGCTGCCCAAAAACCTGATGAAGCCGCCGTCTGGAATATAAAAAGACAGACAGGCCCGACGGCGGCCTGTAAAAGCGCCCCGAACCTGAAACCCTTGCAAATGACGTTGTAAGTCATAAGTAAAAACACCTCTGAATCTAAGATTTTTACAATTATATGCCTTTTCCCGTTTTAAAAGATAATATTTTAGGTCAGTCCCTGTAATTGTAAATCTTTGCAAATTTGACCTAATAAATAACATTGTGTTTAATTATCTTGTTTTACAATATTGACAATTTAAAACATACTCCATAGAATACTATAGAGTCCCTTATGTATTTTATTGGTTCGGGCAAATTGATCTTTCTTTGATGAGAGAGGAATGATGAGCCTTGAAAAGGATACTTGCGTTTGGTGCAGGCAGGGTCGCAAAGCCGTGCATCCAGTATTTGCTTCAAAAAGAGGACTATGAGATTTTTCTAGTAGACAAACTGCCGGAAAACCTTGACCTTACCCTCTCCGGAAAGAGCAGGGGATATGCTGTAATTGACGATGCCTCAGAAAACGCAGGAAGGCTTATGGATGAATACAGGCCCGATGTGGTGGTCTGCCTTCTGCCCGCAGCAATGAACCTGAATGTCGCAAAAGAGTGTATCCAAAGGTCAATAAACATGACAGCAGCTTCTTATGCGAAAGAAGAGATCAGGAGCCTTTGTAAAGAGGCCGAGTTGAAAGGTATAACATTACTTTTTGAAATGGGACTTGATCCGGGCATCGACCATATGTCAGCTGCAAAAACGATCAAGCATATCCATGATAATAATGGAAAAATTGACTCATTCTGGTCTGTATGCGGTTCCCTTCCCGATGCGTCAGCCAACAACAATCCTTTCGGATATAAACTTTCCTGGGCACCCAGCAGTGTAGTAGACTCCTCAAAAAGAGAAGCGAAGATCATCAAAGACAAAAGACTTATAGTGATGCCCGACGGTGAAACTTATCTCCACCCTTCTTTAGTTGAGATAAGGGGACTGGGTTGGTTCGAAGAATATGCAAACGGCGATTCAACTCCCTATGTCGATGCATATGAAATGCCAGAGGTCAAAGATGTCTACAGAGGCACACTCCGTTACATTGGCTGGAGCGAGACCATCCACGCAATGCTCAGGCTTGGGCTTTACGAATCATCGAGACTGGACCTTTCAAGCATGACCTACGCTGATCTGATAAAAAAACTTACAGGCATCAGTTCATCGAACGCGATCGATGCGGCAGGGGCTTTTCTAGGTCTTGACAGTTCATCAGCGGTACTTCACAGGCTGAAATGGCTTGGTCTTTTTGAAGATACCCCAATTCCGGAAACTTTCGAGACAACAAAACAACTTACAGCAGATCTCTACCTGAAGAAACTAACGTACATGCCCCATGAGAAAGATATGGTTGTAATGCAGCACCGGTTTGATGTCAGCTATCCCGAACGTGGGAGTGCAAAGAAGATAGTTTCGACGATGGTGGTAAGAGGTGAGATCAGTGGGGAAACAGCCATTTCAAGGACAACGGGACTTCCTCTTGCAGTAGGCACGGACTGTCTGCTCCGTGGGAAGATCTCACAAAAAGGGGTAGTGATCCCCACATCAGCTGAAATTTTTGATCCGGTACTTGCAGAACTGGAAAAGTTCGGATTTACGTTCGAAGAATACACGGTATAGCTTTGACCCTGAGTGGGGGAGGAAAAAAATGAGAGTTGCAAAAACAGAAGAAAAAGCCTTCAGGGATATCTTGAAACTGATAATGTCCCAAAAATACTCTCCGGGAGACAGGATCGTAGAGGGAGACATTGCTTCCGAGCTGAATCTGAGCAGGACCCCTGTGCGTAATGTCCTAAGACAGTTTGTTGCCATGGGAGTACTCGAGCAGATCCCAAGGGTGGGGTGCTGTCTTCCAAGACTTGAACCAAGTGACATGCGCGATGTGTTCAGGACAAGGTTATATCTGGAACCTCAGGCGGCGTACATTGCTGCGCAAAATATTACCGACGCGCAGGTTGTGGAACTCGAAGATATGCTTGCCCGGGAGAGGGAGTATTTTTCAAAAAGGCAGCACGATCCCTACTCTGAAGTCAACGAAAAGTTCCACATGGAGATAGCCCGCATAAGCGGAAACACATATCTTGCCAGGTTTATCCAGCACATATATTGGCGGGCTGCTCTATATACTTTCTTTTTTGACAGGTTTTACAGGCGAAGGGTCGACGAAAGCAAGGCTCCCAGGGATCCCGGATCATCAAACAGCTGTAATGAGCACGTTGGACTGGTCAATGCTTTGGCATCCCGGGATCCTGATAAAGCCAGGGAAGCCATGTATCGACATGTCGAATCGACATACAATTCTCTCTCGACACACAGGTGGGCGTTATGATTTCTGAAACAATAAACAGACGCATACTCTTTATTAATAATTCACTGGTGCCGGGAAACAGAGTCTCCGAAAATTTTATTCCGCATTTCAGGTCTTCCTTTGATGTGGTCAATGTGCTGACCGAAATGGTTCCTGAAGAGGGAGAGGGATACTCGCACATTATCCTCTCCGGCTCAGGTGCTGATTTTGACGGGCCATGGCAGGATAGGGAATCATCACTCATCAGGTGGGCATACGAGAAAGGCCTCCCTTTGCTGGGGGTCTGCTACGGCCACCAGATGATAGTCAAAACACTTTATGGGACAGGATGTCTCGGACCGATGGATAAGGCAAATTACGGATGGCACAGTATAAGATCTGAAATGGACGATGATATATTCGGTATAGCGGGAAAAGAATATTCGGTATTTTCACACCATTTCTGGGAGGTGAAGGAAGTTCCATTATCTGAGGTGGAAGTCTTTGCTTCGTCATCGAGATGCCGTATAAGCGGAATAAGGATCAAAAATAAAAAAATCTGGGGACTGCAGCCCCATTTTGAGATGGGTGTGACTCCCGGGGTCAGCGCTCTGCGAAAAGTTCTGGGAGACGAAAAAGCTTGGGAGAACATAGAAGCTTGCCCCCCTGAAGATTCCGGCCACATCTGCCATATCATGCAGCACTTCCTATTGATTTAACTCATTAACCTACGAAAGGAGATGATCGCTGACGGATATCATGGAAAATGCAAAGAACAGCAAATGCCGCTGCGGCGGATCTGTTCCGAAGCTTGCGATACTGGCATGGGAGGAAGGAAAGGTTCCAAGGGGTCTTTTACAGCTTGAAACACTTAAGGGCAACAGCACTAATCCGGACACCTTTGATTTCCCGGTTCTGGTTGAAAGGATCCCCGGTGCTTGCGGCAAAACAGTTGTTCAGGATCCCGATCCGGTAGTAATGCAGAGAATGATCGACAGGGCAAGGGAGCTTGAATCAATTGGAGTCAGGTGTATAACAACGAGCTGTGGGTTCAATGCCATATTTCAAAAAGAGATCTCGTCTGCCCTTAAGATACCCTTCTTCTCTTCAAGCCTTGTGCAGATACCATTTATCAGGGCAATGTACGGGAATTCCCGCGGGATCATCGTAATTACTGCAAGAAAGGCGAATCTGAAAGAGGAACACTTTCATGCCACGGGAACAGATGATATGTCCGGGCTGCACATTTACGGGATGAGGGAAGAGTGCGAAGAGTGGAGAAAAATGGGAGAGGATTTCAACGCCGAACTGGATCTTGGTCTTCTCAGAAAACAGTTTGTCTCAATTGTCTTGAAAGCGGTCAGGGAGCACCCGGAAACAGTAGCTATCGTGTATGAATGTACAGATATGCCTCCATTTTCAGATGCTGTACGAAATGCCACAGGACTGCCAGTTTTTGATTTTGTCACAATGACGGAATATGTTTACAGCACTGTGAGTCAATGTTGAGAAATGAAAGGGGCTGAAAGAGATAATGAAGAGAATATTTATCCTTATGCTTGCCGTGGCAATGCTTGTTTTCTGCGGAGCTTCGGCTATGGCGGCACCAACGAGGGCAGAGACACTCGTTATCGGTACCACTGGCGATGCGACCACCATTGATCCTCATGCTTCAAATTCGATGTGGTCGAACAACATAACTATCAACGTATTTGATCCACTTGTGAGGAAGGTCTTTGACAAGGAAGGCAAGTTTACCCTTGTCCCCTCACTGGCCACAAAGTGGGAGCAAAAGAGCGATACCATCTGGATACTGACACTGAGGGAAGGAGTCAAATTCCACAACGGGGATCCGTTTACTGCGGATGACGTTGTATTCAGCATCAAGCGCTACAAGGACTCAACGACCGGCGGAGCCGGATTTGTACAGCCAATAGCATCCGCACTTGCGCTGGATACTTACAAAGTGCAGATAAGGACCCACGCTCCTTATGCGATCCTTGTGCTTGACATGGCTGACATATACATATCAAGCAAAAAGCACTTTGAAAAGGTCGGAGAAGAAGGAGTACTGAAACAGCCTGTAGGGACAGGCCCGTACAAGTTCGTTGAGTGGATCAAGGAAGACCACATAACGCTTGATGCCAACGATAAATACTGGGGTACCAAACCCAATATCAAAAGGGCGATAATGAGACCACTCAAAAATGACGCAACAAGAGTCGCTGCTTTGCTCAGCGGCGAAGTTGACCTTATCTACAACGTGCCGGTAAGAGATATTGACCGCGTAGCAAGAGGAGCGAATACGGAAGTCAAAGCGATCCCGGGTCCCGATGTAATGCATATCAACATAGACGTCACAAGACAGAAGACTCCGGGATACAAGAACGGCAAAAACCCATTCCTCGATCCAAGGGTCAGGGAAGCCTTTGCTATCGCTATAGACAGGGATTCGATAATCAGGAACGTATACGGCGGCCACGCATATCCTACAGGTCAGCTTCCCATTCCCGGAGCATATGGATATGTGGAAAGCATCAAACCATACCCATACAATCCTGAAAAAGCAAGGCAGCTGCTTAAAGAAGCGGGATACCCAAATGGCTTTGAATTCGTGTGGGATGTTCCGCAGCAGCGTTACTTCAATGACGGTCCCTGCTCTCAGGCAATAGCAGGCTTTCTGGCAAAAGTCGGCATTAAAGCCAAATTGAACATGATCCCTTCGAACCAGTACCTGTCCTATATCAATCCCGGAGACAAGACCACCGCATTCTACGGGGCATCGGGAACTGGTAAGGGAGACATAGGCTACTGGTACAACCGCATGTTCTACACAAGGGATAAGAAAGAGGGCGCCGGCGGATCAAACAGGACGCATTATTCTAATCCTACGGTGGATAAACTGTTGGATGAAGCAGATTCGACCGCTGACGTAAAAGTAAGGAAGGCAAAACTCGAAGAAGTGACAAAGATACTTTACCAGGACTATGCGATAATTCCGATCTACCAGTACGAAGAGCCTTATGGACTGGTCAAAGGCCTCGACTTCACTCCAAGGGTCGATGCTTTCATTTTTGATGTCAACACCATGCAAAAAAAGTAAGCTGAAGTAATATCGGGAGGGAAGGAGACTAAATAGTTTCCTTTCCTCTCATAGGACTATATCTGCAGTATGGTGAGGAGGTCTGAAGTTGCTCTTTTACGTCATAAAGAGATTTGTCCAAATGATCATCGTTATTGCAATAGTTGCAACGATCGTCTTTATATTTGTCAATATGCTGGGTGATCCGGCTGTACTGCTCCTTCCTCCGGAAGCCTCCCCCGAAGAACTGGCAAAAGCCAGGGCTGCGATGGGGTTGGACAGCTCCCCGTGGGAACAGTACAAGCTGTTTGTAGTTAATGTACTTCATGGAGACCTGGGCAACTCTTTCGTCTTCAGGGAACCTGCAATGAAGCTTATCTTCGAACGTATGCCGGCGACTCTTGAGATAGTTGTCCTTGCCATGTTTATTGCCGCACTGATAGCTATACCGCTCGGTGTATATGTAGGAGCCCACCCCAACACATTTGTCAGCAGAAGCATACTGTCGCTGTCGCTGCTATGCATCTCCATGCCGACGTTCTGGTTTGGAATAGTCCTTATACTTGTCTTTTCTGTCCAGCTTGGATGGTTGCCCTCATCAGGCCGTGGTGAGGTAATTATTGTCTGGGGAATGAGGCTGAGTTTCCTTACCTGGGACGGGATCAAACATCTGATACTGCCTGCAATAACCCTTGCGGTGCAGCAGCTTGCAACTCAGCTTAGGCTTACAAGGGCAGGAATGATGGAGGTCCTTCGCCAGGATTATATTAAATTTGCCAAGGCTAAAGGCGTAAGTCCTCACGATGTTCTCTATGGACATGCGCTAAAAAATGCACTTATCCCGGTCATTACAGTTTATGGTCTTGAATTTGGAGGGCTGGTAGTTTTTGCGACGATAACGGAAACGATCTTTGCATGGCCCGGAATGGGAAAACTATTGATAGATTCAATAAACATATCAGACAGGCCTGTGATAATTGCCTACCTGATGCTGGCATCGATGCTCTTTGTCGTTATCAATTTTATAGTTGATATTTTATATACTGTTGTTGATCCCCGGATCGATCTGAGGTGATCATGATGGATAATAAGTCGTTGATCTCAAAGATCATAAAGTCTGAAGGATTTTATAATTTCAAGCGTAACCCTTTTGCTATAGCCGGAGCGTTCATAATCCTTGTATTCCTGTTCACTGCTATATTTGGACCGCACATGGTCAGCCAGAACCCATATGATCTTGCCCAGCTTGACCTGAACGATTCCTACAAACCTCCAATCTGGCAGGAGGGCTCCGATCCGCGCTTTATACTTGGGACAGACGATCAGGGCCGTGACATGGTAAGCGCAATAGTTTACGGTGTCAGAATGTCTGTAACGATAGGGTTCTGCGTCACGATCATATGCATGATAGCCGGCACCACTCTAGGCCTGATCTCCGGATACAAGGGAGGCCGACTCGACTCTTTTATCATGGGGCTGGTGAATGTTCAGCTCTCTTTTCCCAGTTTGCTTATAGCGATGTTGGTACTAATCGCCTTTGGCAGAGGCGTTTGGAAGATAATACTGGCGCTTGCATTTTCCGGATGGGTGACATATGCGAGGACAGTACGGGGAACGACGATGGCTGAAAAGGGAAAGGAATATGTAGAAGCAGCAAAAGTTATCGGCTTTCCTGAGAGGGTCATTCTTTTCAAACATATACTTCCCAACGTAATGACCCCCGTTATTGTCATTGCAACTCTGCAGATAGGAACTGTGATATTGAGCGAAGCTACACTAAGCTTTCTTGGGATAGGCATCCCCATAACGGAACCTTCTCTTGGTTTGCTGGTCGCACAGGGCTACGTAGTATTATTCAGCGGTCTGTGGTGGGTTTCTGTATTCCCGGGCCTTGTGCTTATGTTGCTGGTGGTTGGAATGAACCTTCTGGGGGACTTTCTCAGGGATGAGTTCAACCCCCGTTTGAAGTAGGTGAAGGTGAGATGACAAACATCCCTGAAGTCAGAAAAGAACCCGAATATCTCCTCGATGTGCGTGAACTTAAAACATATTTTCACACATTCAAAGGAATAGTGAGAGCTGTCGACGGAGTCAGCTTTTCTCTAAAAAAAGGAGAGGTACTCGGGGTAGTGGGTGAATCAGGGTGCGGAAAATCTGTAACTGGGTTTTCTGTACTCAGGCTGATAGATCCGCCCGGCAGGATAGAAGGCGGAGAAATAATTTTTGAAGGTGAGTCCCTTCTGAAGAAATCAGAAAGGGAAATGGAAAAGATAAGAGGAAACAAGATATCGATGATATTCCAGGATCCAATGACTTCACTCAATCCTGTCTATACAATAAAGAAACAGATATGTGAAACACTCGAGCTTCATGGAGGGCTAAGGGGCAGAGAGGCTCACAATAGGGCAGTTGAACTCTTAAGGCTTGTCGGTATTCCATCTCCCGAAAGCAGGGTAAACTATTATCCGCATCAATTCAGCGGCGGAATGAGACAGAGAGTAATTATTGCAATTTCTCTCGCAACTTCACCTTCGCTAATAATTGCAGATGAACCAACTACCGCGCTTGACGTAACAGTCCAGGCTCAGCTTATCAAGCGCCTATATCAGCTTGTCAAAAGCAACAACAGCTCAATGATCCTCATATCGCACGACCTTTCTCTGGTCTCAGGTGTCTCTGACAACATAATTGTCATGTACTGCGGTCGTGTGATCGAAAAGGGTCCTTCGGAGAGTGTTATTTCAAACCCTGCACATCCTTACACCGTTGGGCTGCTTGAATCAATACCCAAAATGACAGGGGAAAGAAAAATGCTACAACAGATATCAGGACTGGTTCCTAACCCTTTCGAAATGCCTATGGGGTGCTCATTTTATCCCAGGTGTGAACTGGGTCAGAAGATCTGCGAAACGGAATACCCCCGGTTGAGGGAAATTGAAGAGGAGCACTATGTAAGCTGCCATTTTGCGGGAGGGAGGAATTTCTGATGTCAGGAGAGGATAAGCTTCTGGATGTACGCAATATTACCAAAAAATTTCCTCTTGCAAGAACAGGTATTTTTGAAAAGATAAAATATGTAAATGCTGTGAAGGATTTTTCTGTCTCAATAAAAAGAAAAGAAATTTTTGGGCTGGTAGGAGAGTCAGGCTGTGGTAAATCTACCGCCGCAAGAACGATAATAAGACTTTACGAGCCTGATGAAGGCAATATTATTTACAATGGAACAGATATTTCCAGATTGACTGAAAAGGAGTTGAGACCATACAGGAAAAAGATGCAGATGGTCTTTCAAAACCCTTACTCGTCCCTGAACCCAAGGCATACCGTCAAGGAAATAGTGACTCAGCCTATAATGTTTCATAAACTGGCGGACGATCGGAGTGAGGCAGAGGAGAAAGCCATGTTTTATCTCGACAAAGTGGGTGTTTTGAGGTCTCAGATCGACAGATACCCACATCAATTCTCCGGAGGGCAGAGACAGAGGATCAGTATTGCTAGGGCACTTGCAGTTGCACCGGATTTTATAATCGCCGATGAGCCGGTCTCAGCGCTGGATGTTTCAATACAGGCACAAATATTGAATCTTCTTCTGGACCTGAGGGAGGAGTTTAGCCTTTCATTCATGTTCATTGCCCATGATCTCGCAGTTGTACGTCATGTCAGCGACCGAGTCGGAATAATGTACCTGGGCTGCCTTGTAGAATACGGGTCTTACGGCCAAATTTTTGAAAATCCTCTGCACCCATATACGAAGACTCTATTAAGCGCTGTCCCTGTTCTGGGCAAGCGCAGTATGGACTCTGTAGTCCTGTCAGGTGAAGTTCCAAGCGCCCCCACCGAAGACTTTACGGGCTGTGTTTTTGCTCACAGATGTACACGGCACACAGAAGTATGCCTCCAGCAGACGCCTGTTCTCAAAGAAATTGAGCCGGGACATTACATTGCATGTTGGTCGGCAGACAAATGACAAACCCTCACTTGATCATCAACCTGGATGCGTTGACCCACAACGCATCAGCAATAAAGAAAAAATGCATATCTGAGGGGATCAGGGCAGATTCTGTAGTCAAGTGTGTCTGCGGGGATATTCAAATAGCAAATGCGATCCTTGAAGGCGGAATATATTCATTGATGGACAGCAGGATGAAGAACATTGTCAGCCTGAGGAATGGGGGCATAAGGTGTCCGCTGGGATTGCTCAGGATCCCTATGCTCAGCGAACTCCCCTCTGTTGTCTCATATGCTGATTGGTCTCTGATCTCCATGCCTGAAACAATTATAGAACTTGAAAAAATATGTTCCTCGGAAAAGAAAGAATTCAAAGTTCTTCTTATGTTAGATATCGGTGACTTGAGAGAGGGCATCTGGCCCGACAGAATATGTGTGGCAGCAGAAGCTTTGCGAAAATGCAAATGGATCAACTGCATAGGAGCCGGAACTAATTACGGCTGTTTTGGGGGCGTAATGCCTTCTGAAGAAAATTTATCCAAGTTGGTTAAATATGCCATGGAACTTAAAAGGGACCTGGGGAAAGAAGAATGGCTCATTTCAGGCGGGGGGACAAACCTCTATTACCCAATAGTCAAAGGAGGGATCAAACCCGGAGGAATAAATCATCTGAGGGTAGGGGGAGCCATGCTTCGAGGAAAGTGCGGTACGGAAAATATTAATGGACTAAGACAAGATACTGTGTTTCTTTCTGCTGAATGTGTTGAAATTGAGAAAAAACCTTCCAAACCCATAGGACCTATAGGGACCGACGCGTTTGGAAATGTTCCTGTTTTTGAAGACAGAGGGATGCGATGGAGAGGGATCGCGGCAATCGGAAAACAGGATGTTATTCCTGGTGATCTTGATCCGATAAGTGAAGGAATAAACGTTCTTGGAGCATCCAGCGATCATCTCGTGCTTGATATCGAGGAAGCATCCCCAAGGCCCAGACTCGGAGATTCATTTATTTTTGAATTTAAAAGATATGGCGGGATGCTGCAGGCTTTTAACTCAAATTATGTGGAACGGATCTACATAAGAGATAAATGATCATACATATTAATGGATAATAAAAAGGCGGGGTCTGTCCAAAAGAACATCCCCCGCTTTTTATTATCAGCTGATCGTTGTTTGAGGTGCAGTTAACCTCCGCTGATGTTGTGTATTACCTGTAC
>Ga0334885_1004504_pt1 | contig 11995 bp, 6 predicted proteins | sample GraSluR1_MG_8_FD_207233 | JGI IMG/M metagenome (GOLD analysis project Ga0334885, IMG submission 207233) | Sludge microbial communities from methane-producing bioreactor in Wageningen University, Netherlands - Granular Sludge_31_05-R1 | ecosystem: Engineered > Bioreactor > Anaerobic > Unclassified...
CAACGAGCTTCGGGCCCGGATCGCCATAAGAGAGATCTTCCGCCGTCATGGTTTGGAGGTCATTTTCAAAGCCAAGCCACTGCCTACGGTGGCCGGGAATGGGGAGCATACCCATATCGGAATTCAAGCCGTTACCCATGATGGACGCATCATCAATCTCTTTTCACCAGAATCCTACCAAGAATCTTATTTGAGCCCCTTAGGATATGGTGCATTGATGGGACTCCTCAAACACTATGAGGTCATTAACCCGTTGATCTCTCCGACATGTGACGCGTTGAATCGCTTGAGACCTGGATTTGAAGCGCCAGTGTGTGTTGTTTCTTCTCTTGGCCATTCACCAGTCCTTCCCTCCCGTAACCGGACTGTTTTGGTGGGGGTGATTCGAGATCCTCATTGCCCGCAATCTACGCGCTTTGAAATCCGATCCCCCAACCCCTACACCAACACCTATCTTGCTGTAGCCGGTGTATGCATGGCGATGGAAGACGGCATCCGCTATGCGATTGAATATCAGAAGACTCCTGAAGAGCTTCTCCATGAACTTTCAAAAGAGCGCGGGGATGAGTCCCCCTACCTCGAGACAAATAGGCAGTATCGGAGCGAAAAGGATATCTTCGATGATTTCACCCCCGATGAACGAAACCGGAGATTCGGTAAACCGCCCATGACTGTGTACGAGATGATGCGATCGTTTGAAACCCACACGCAGAAAACACAAACCCTGTTTCGCGAAGAGGTCTTTTCCCAATCATGGCTCAATGGATATACCCAGAGCGCGCTATCTCGATGGAAAACGGAAATCCTCACTCGAATCCTACCTGAAGCCTTGCAAACGGTTCATGAATGTGAGCCTCTATTCGATCGGTACTCTACCGAACTTGATTCTATCCGCTATGCAGAGATCGATCAATTGCGCCAAGAGTTGGCCAAAGACACCCAAGAGAGGCAGAGCCTGTTTACACAGATGCGCACAGCCCTTCACCGGGACACATATGATATCGCATCCCGGCTCGAGCTTTTGATTGCTGAGAAAATGAGCGCATTGAAAGATTGCTATGCTGTTTATCGCAGGAATATCCTAATCCAAAGTTCTTCTGTTTTCAATGGGGGCAGGTAAAAAAAGCCTTACCAACCTAAAACAAATATGCGGCCGCAAAGGGAGTACCAAGGTTCGTAACGACAAACAGCCGATATGTACCCATCCTGCGTAACCAAATCGCGATTGAATATCCTGCCGGCCTGCTGGCCATGATGTTTTTAACATGAGAAACACTCTGGATCACATCTCCCATTGGCGGGTTGATCGAAACGGTCGTGTTTCCGATTGTGACATGATTGCCTCCGAAGAATTGAACGGGTCCCGGGGAGAAAAAAGCAAAGCGAGTCAATATGTCCCCTGGCAGAATCCTCCCATGAGCTGGGTATCCGCTTAACACATTGCTTACGACAACCCCTTGTGGATGGTTTTCCACATGAATCCCGATCATTGGTTGAGTTGGAGCTGGCTGGGTTTGTGAAAAGTTTGCCACAAGGGTAAGGTTCTCAGCCGGCATTTGGAACCCCAGAACCGGTTGGTCCGAGAATGGAACGCCTGGCCAGCCGCTCCATGGATCGGTCCGCGTCCAACCCGTAAACTGAAACCCAGCATGCGCCGTCGCCTGAATATTCACCCAGGCTCCTGGAGCAAATTGGCCTGCGCCCGAAACTGTCCCCACCATCGTGGGATTCATTTGAAGGGTAAGGGTAAAAGTCACTGGAGAAGGGATCGTTTCGAAATAGGCCGTGAGCGTTCGATTATCTGCAGGCATGGTGTAAGAAGTGTTGGCTTGGCTGCTTATCGGTGTTTGACCCCATCGCCACTGCACAAACCGATACCCTTGATTCGCAACTGCTTGAAGATTGACAGAAGCGCCGGCTGTGTACTGACCACCACCAGTCACACTTCCCGCACCCGCTGGACTGATCGTAAGGGACAATGTGTAGCTCTGCTCCTGAATCGGTCCAAAAACCGCGGTTACAGTATGATTTCGAGCAGGCATGCTATAGGAAAAACCGGTCTGATCGCTGATCCTCGTTTGATCGACTCTCCAGTAGAGGAAACGATACCCTTGGTTCGGAACAGCCCGAAGGAGAACGGTTTCGCCGGCAGTGTACTGACCTCCACCAGTCACAGTTCCACCCCCAACTGGCTGGCGATGAAGGGTCAAGGTGAAAGGCCCGCCAGTTACTGTAACCGGCCAATTCCTCCCTCGCCCTTGTTGACTGTCATGATCCCAGATTTCTCTCCATGACGGGATGATCCTCCAGTATTGTCCATCTGGCCAAGAACCATGCCGGAGTTCAAAATGATTAGCACCTACCCCACCGGGTCCAATTGAACTGCCAGTAGTCACCTGCCAAGGATTTCCACCGGTAATCGGAAACGGACTTCTGAATAAGTCGGAAAGAACCATTCCCTCCGTTTCAAATCGCAAATGAACGAAATGCATTCCCCCAAATCCTTCTTGCCGTTCATACGTGAGATGGGCTTCGGAAAAAAAGAGTGTAAACCGGTTTGGCCTCCGACCCTCATCGCCCCATACCCGGACCGAAATATTGTTGAGAGCGGTACGCCGTTGGCTTATTTCTCTGGCTCCGAATGTTCCACCTGTCACGTTGTACACGACGCCATTGACCGTATCCACCCACCAGAAAAAATCGGTCCATCCCTTATTCCTTATATGGAAGGCATGTATTCTCATTGGCATTACCGTGGGTTCAAGGTACGCAACCTCCCAATCACTTCCATCAGAAATCACCCTCCCTCCCACGTTTTCCATAATCAACAAGCTTTCGTGGGGCGGGCTGATGTATGTCAATGAGGATTTGCTACGAAAGGTTACCCGAAACCCCTCGACAGTTCCCAACGCTACCGACGTCATGAGCAAAACAACCATCATTATCCCAAAGATTCGTTTCTTCATAACCATCAACCTCCTTCGTATTTTGAACCGCCATCATTTCTCTCGATTGGATATACTGACCAGAAAGGTGATTTCCGTATCAAATGGAAGATCCATCTTTCATTGCTTTTTCCTTGACTTATTTAGTAAGAGCATGATACAATCTTGCAGGGCTTTCTGACGGAAAGGGGTGGCTAATGAGGAAGGCGGGCCAATGGAAACCCGATGCGTGAACCATCCTATCCAGAACAACTCCAATTCTTTCAAACCTTAAAAACCAAAGAGCGGGATGAAGCGCTTGTTACCCGGGCAAAGTCTGAATGGGAGATTTGGTTGGAACATCCCTCAATGGACGCAAAGACTCTTACCGAACCGCTCCCGGCACTATCCCGAACATTTCGGAAATGGAGACTTTTAGAAACAGCGTGGGATTTCTGTGACAAAGCGCTTAATCGCCTGAAAACATACTTCCCAAGGGAGCGGTTAATCTATGCAAGGGTCCTGAATGAGCGCGGTGAGATCGAGTTTCTTTCTGGAACCCTCTTTTCATCGGAAAAAAGTTTCCGGGAAGCATTGAAAATCCGGCAAGAAGAACCAGATGCCTCCTGGGAAGAACTATCTGAAAGTCACAATAACCTTGCCCTCCTATTGAAAACAAAAGGCCAATACCACTTTTCGGAAAAGCACTATCAAAAATCCCTCTACCTTCGAAAGAAACATGCCCAAGACAATCCGATTTTGTATGCGCAATCCCTGAACAACCTTGCTTTGTTGTATCGGATGACAGGTCGGTACGAGGATGCGGATCTTCTGTACACCCAGGCCTTAGAACTAAGAAGAAAGACGCTAGGAGCCGACCATCCAACAGTTTGGGAAACTGAGAACAACATCGGTCTTTTGGACCTCTACATGGGCCGGTATGAGTCAGCGCAGGAACGATTTCACGGTCTTTTGAAGCGACAGGCAGAAGAGAACCGTCCACCGACTCCTGTACTGGCCCAAACTCAATCAAATCTTGCCGGTCTCTACTTGCGGTTCTCAAAGCACCATAAGGCGCATGAGCTATTTTGCGTTGCTGAAGAAACCTGCAAATCCGTATTTGGGCCGTTCCATTTTCATACGCTCCAAATCCAGATCAACCGTGCCTCTTGCTTGATCTCGCTTCAGAAGCTCGACCAAGCGGATGCTTTGCTACAGTCTACAATTCCTGAATGCGTTTCTCGCTTAGGTTCGGAGCACCTTATCACCTTGACCGCCCAGGTATATCAGGGCAGGCTTTCCATTTTTCTCCGCAACTACGGCCGCGCAGAGCAGATCCTCTCCGAAAGCAGGGACATCGTACAAACAAAATGGGGCTCGACTCATCCGCTTTTTTGCGCGGCCGCGCTTCAATTGGGCATTGTTCAATCAATCGCTCAACAGCGAGAGCTTGCGCTTGAGACCCTATTTCAAGCTTGCGCGAACCAGACCGAAGGGTTGGTTCGTATCGCTAGAGCCTTCCCAGAATCTTTTACCCTGGGTTTTCTCAAAACCCTTCAAGAACACACCGCCATCTTGTTTTCTTTCATCGAACAACATATGCCCGATTCTGATGTTGCCGCAGAAATGGGTTTTCAGATGGCTCTTCAGCGTAAGGCCGTGGCCTATGAAGCGTCGGTAAAATCTCAGGAACGCATGCTCGAACAAGCCTATCCCAAGACGGCCGCCCTCTTCGATACGCTTAAAAACGCTCGAGTCGAGCTGGCCCAAAGAACCTTAGGAGAATGGGGTCAAAAAGAAGAGCCCCAAGCCCAACAAGCCCGGATGAGAGAACTGGAAACGAAGATCCACCGTTTGGAAGGAGCGATCAACCGACAAATCCCCAGAAAGATCGATTCCTTCTTTTCCTTCGAGCAGATGACAACGCAATCCATAGAGCAAGGCCTCGAAAAAGGAGAAGTTCTTGTGGACTTTCTGCGGTATCCTTTTTTTGAACTGACTGCTGAAGGCCCCGTAGAGAAGGAAGATCGATACATAGCATTTGTATTGCGCAAGCAAGAAACTATCCGTATGGTGTTCCTGGGACCTGCTCAAAGCATCGATCAAAAAATCCACCAATACCGATCCTCCATTATGATGAGTCCAAGCAGCACGGGCCGGTTTAGTGATCAGAACATCTATTTACAAAGCCATGGACGGCAACTTTTCCAAAGCCTCTTCCAACCTGTTTTTCAGAAGTGTCTTTCAGACTCCCCACCAGAAGGGGTCCATTCGTGGGTTTTGTCTCCTGACAGCCAACTCAATCTCTTGCCTTTTGAATCGTTGATCCTGCCGAACGGGCGGTTTTTGATCGAAGAGCATATTGTTCGTTATGTCACAACTTCGCGAGAACTCCTTTTTTCCGATATCCCCGTTCAAAAACGCGCTTTACGCAAAGCCTTTCTCTTCGCGGATCCCGCTTTCTCCGTCCCTTCAGAAGAGCTTCAAAAGGGCTTGGAAGAAAACAACCCGATCCTGCGCGCTTTTCAAGAGAATCATGTCTGTTTCGAACCGCTTCACGGAACCCAAACGGAGATTCAACAAATCACGAAATCGCTTAAAGAAAACCAGATACCGGTCTCTGTCTTCACAGGTCGAGAGGCAACGAGAAACGCCCTTTTTTCCATACAAAGCCCCTTTATCATTCACATCGCTACCCATGGGTTTTTTCTGAAAAAAAAGGCTTCTTCTCAAGAAGGACCAAAGAACCACGGAGTCGATGTTCTTTCTCCATCCTTCCGGTCTGGCATGGTTATGAGCGGTATCAACAACCTGATCCAAGGAAGAACGCTGCCCAAGATCTTCCAAAGCCCGATAATTACTTCATATGACATCTTCGGAATCGATCTTTTTGGCACTGAATTGGCCACCCTATCCGCGTGTGAAACAGGGGTGGGTGAGATTGAAAACGGAGAAGGCGTAATGGGCCTGAGAAGAGCCTTCTTGACCGCAGGAGCCAAAACGTTGATAGTCAGTATGTGGAAGGTTCCTGATTCATCCACACACCGATTGATGCGTCAGTTCTACAGAAATCTGTTAGTGGGGATGCCCAAGAGCCAATCGCTTCGCCAGGCCCAACTGAATTTGATTAACGAGTTTCGAGTTCAAGGGATGTTTCCTTCTCCGTGGGAATGGGCGGGTTTTGTCTGTATTGGCCATGGCGGGTTGCTTGATTGGGGTTGCGTTTCTGATTCGGCCCAATTAAACGGAAATGAAAGCAGGTGATGGAATGATGAACAAAGGGTGGGTTTTTCTTTCGTGTTTCCTTGCTTTTCTTTTCATTTTTTCGTGTTCGGCTGGTTTTCAGCCTGGCGGGCTGATCGTTCGGTGGCTTACCGATTTCAGCCATCCCAACGATACCACCGATCAGGTTAGGGATTTCTGGATCACATCCGACGGAGGCACCATTGGGATCGGCCGCACGCTTAATCCGGATACCGGAGTTTGGGATATTTGGGTGGTCAAAGCCGATGTCTTAGGAAACGAAGAATGGCATCAAACTTTTGGTGGTTCCCAGAACGACGAAGGGATTGGCGTGTTTCAAACCTCTTATGGGGACTATCTTCTGGTAGGCAATGCCCAATCACTTAATATGAGCGGTAAAAGTGCGCGAAACCCTTCCGTAGGGAACTGGAGCATCTGGATCGCCCTGCTCGATGATCAGGGGGAGATCCGATGGGAGGCGTTCTACGGCGGAGAATCCGAAGACAGGGCGAATGCCGTCAAACCCCATTCGACCCAAAATGGATTCTTCTATGTGATGGGCTCGACACGCTCTTCTACCGGTCATCTGGAGGCAACACCCGAATATGGAAGTGCTGACGCGTGGGCCTTTCTTGGGAGCCTGGATTTTCCTGGGGTGGTCCACCTTCAAGGGAGGTATGGAGGAGCAGCGGATGATGCCTTTTATGACCTTGTGGAAGAGAACGGTTTGATCGAGTTTTTTGTCGGTGTAAGCGCGTCGGATTTTATCCCTGCAACCGGCCGCTTCCCTCCTGCGTCCAACAACTTCTGGTTTGTGCTCCCGAATGGTCAATCGCTGGACGCACATGACGGAAGGCACTATTTGTTCGGCGGAAGCGATGATGAATCCTTTACAGCGGGGTATTGGGAAGACGAAGGATACTATTGGTTGGGGGGATCGACCCGTTCCAGGGATGGAGACATTCCAACGACCACCCACAATCGCCTTCCTCCAACCGATGAGGATGGGATTCTTCTCCGGTTTAAGGTACGCTGGGATACCGAACCGTCCATTGAATGGCCGTTGCGCGTGGGTGGAGCTGGCGACGAAAAGGTTTTTGGAATCATACCCCTCACCCAAGATGAATGGTTGGTGGGGGTTCAATCCTATGCGCAAGTCGGCTCTCATGCACGCCGGGCAGGTCAATACGATAACCTTCTGATCGGTCTGACCCCGCAGGGGGCAGTGCGTTGGAACCGACCGTTCCCGGTTGAAAATACGCTGTTGCAAGCCATGCATGGGCTGTCCCAATCAGATGACTTCTATGTATATGGGGATATCTTTCCGTCAACTTCCGGTACAGATGAACGGTCCCTGGATGATTCAGACTGGTTCTTGGCCTTCACGCAATGGGTACGATAGCTTTGTCAAGGTTCAACCATAAGGATGTATCGGCCTGACGGAAGGTTGGAAAACTGAATCTGATAGAGGTCTTTTTCTTGTTGGAATTCAAGGCACCCCAGAAGGGGAAGTCTTTCCGGATCATCTAGGTTGATCAGCATGACGATCGGGATCCTTTCGGCCGGAACGCCTGTATCAAATTCCAGCGATATCACGTGGTCATCTTCATCAATAAGCGCTTGAAACCCATACGGACCAGAAACATGACGGGCATGGAGCCGCTGAAGATTGGGTTCCTCTCTCTTTTCTCCATTGCGGGTGGGCACCCATTGAGTATCGTACCTGAACTCCCAAGCTGAAGGCGAAAGTTGAGACCCCCACGGGCAGATAAATCGCGAAACATTCTGTCGGATTTGATCGGAAAGGTCGAGCAAAACCCGACTCAAGTTTTTTGGCGCGTCAAAAATGGCTTTTTCCCAACGCGCCAATCGGTCTTGAAGGACCAAGGCATAGGACTCTTTGGACACCTGCTGAATCGCAAAAACCGCTTTTTGAATCATGATACGCTGGTTGTCCCGATCAAAACTCCAATCAAAGAAGACCAGGCATTCTCGGTACATTTGATCCACTTTTTGGGAGCAAAGTCCACATCCATCCAGGTGTTCTTCGATCGCAGGGATCGATGAGACCATCATCCCGGATGTGCCGGCTCTCTCCTGAAGCAAGAGCTCCACATAGCCTTCTAGATCCTTCTCATCCAAGTGCTGATCCATCCTGTTTTTCATATCCAATCCCTTCCTTCTCTACCTGGTTATACCGATGTCGACACGGATTTCCGTATCAAAAGGGATCCATGGTTTGGATTTCTTCTTCTCGGGCGGTGGCGCGCAGCCGAACCATCACTTTGGCGCTCCATTCACTCACCTGTTTCTCCGGATGATTGCCAAGAAAGCATTCCAACGGGATATCACCCACGATCATGTCCATCGACGGGGCCATAAGCCTGCGGGTTGCATTGTCTTTGGGGTTTAAGGAGTCTTTCAAGGGGTTTTGAAGTCGTTGTTCAAATGCCTTTCGGTACCCCTTGATCTGAGAGGTCGGACGCAGAGAGGTTTGGGCAAATTCGTGGAACAGCTTCTCCATTAGTATGAAAAGGGTACATCCCGCCAGATGTTCGACAATCTCCTGAGGAGGGTACCCAAGCTTCTGAAAGAAAAAAGCGATCACCTGCCATGGATACCCAACGCGTTCAAAGACCGCATTGAGGAAGAAGGAGCCCACTGCTTCTTCTTCGGCCCTTTGATCCGGGGTTTTTTCAGGGGGTTCCAGGGAAGCGACCCGATCGATTCCATCAAAGTCTTCATTTTCCTCTTCAATCGATTCAAACCGAAGGGTCGTTTGTTGATCCGTTTTTGAGGGTTTCGAAAAGGCAAGGTTCTTGGCAATCGCCGTCAGCCAAGTATAGAGCGAACTTTTATAGGGGTTGAATTGGGAAAGATTAATCCAGCCTTTCTGGAATACCTCCTCCGCCCATTCCTGCGCTCGATCCCGGGAATGCGGACCCGAAGAGTGTTCGATTTGCGATTGGAACAACCAATGGTACAGAGGACGGTGATAGCGTTCTCGGATCAGTTCCCATGCTTTTTCTATTCTCGAAAGAGCCGCAAGCAGAAGAAGGTGATTCAGAACCAGAGGATCGTACCATTCCTCGAACGCTTCCTGGGGCGCGGCATGAATTGCCCGACACCATCCGACCAAGAGAATCTCGTCCGCGCACCTCTTGCATAAAGATTCCAAACGCGCCCGCTGATCGGACGACGTAAGATGGAGCAAAAACCTCGCTCGGGTACGCAAATGAAGAAATCGATGCTTTTGGAGATGAAGATCTCCCGCAGAAGAAAAGCCTCGATAAACTTTGCCTATCTGATCAAAGAGTTCGATTTCTTCCATCAACGGCTCCTCTTTTCCTAATATGTCTTTCTTTTAACAATCTGGCTCTCTTTTGATTCTTTCCCTCCTCAAGGATATCATACCACAAGGGTCAAGAAAACCGGGGCCGTTTCATGGACAAGAGGTTCCGGTAGTCCCCGTAGCTCGAGTATCATCGCAGGCCAATCTGCTTAGGGGAGAGTCACATAGACCCAATCGATTGCCTTATAAATGGCTTCTTGAAGAATATCCGGACCTCCGAAGATCCCGAACATATGATCAGTGTCCAACTGCACGAGTTTTCTCCAACCGTAATGGTGATCCATAAAGGCTTGCCCGGCATGCGGTTGAGGGAAAACCACATCATCCCGGATACCGATCACCACCATCAAAGGGCCGTAGTAGTCAATGATTTCAGCTATGGGATTGATCAGAAAGAGTTCATTATAGAACGGTTTTTTGAGTGTGGTAACAGCGCCCCAGGGAAGGGTGGCGTCAATGCTATCCTCGGCTTCCAGCTCAAGAGCTTTGAGCACAGTATCTGTTCCTAGGAGCTGAGAATACGTAAACGCGGGAATGGCTACCGGAGCCCAAAGGATGGTTGTCGCAACCCGCCAGTCTCTGGCAGCGGTGCATGCGGCGACCAATCCTCCCTGACTGAATCCCAAAACACCAATGCGCAGGGGATCGATTTCAGGAATACTCTCCATGAATGAGATCGCAGCATGCGCATCGCTAATTTGGCTCGAAAAGGTCGTATCTTCCCACTTTCCGTCACTGTCCCCAGAGCCGCGGAAATCAATCCGAAGACTTGCAATTCCATGCTCCGCGAACAATCGGGCGGTCATCTCAAACATCGCTTCATTGGTTCCCGCAACATCCATCTCATTTTTCTGTCCCGTAAACCCGTGCAGAATCAGGATGGCAGGCACCGCGTCATAAACAGGTTCCGGGAGGGTCAAAATCCCAACCACCCTTTGCCCAAAGTGGAAAAAAGACACTTCTGTTTCCGTAGCGATGAGGGAATTTGCAAGCAATACCCCACCCACGACAACCCATACCACGACCATAAGCCCTACTTTCTTCATCACTCTCGCCTCCTCAAGGAAATCAATGAAATAGAAGATCCTTCGCCAACAAGAAAGAACATGTCAATAGATAATGCATTCATGGTAATTCTCTCGCTTGATTCAGTCAATCGCTGATAACCGACGATTCAAGATAATTCCTTAAAAATGGTTCGAACGAATGATTGACAACCAATTATACCTGGCATTTTGCCCCATGTCAACCAAATGCAAATCAGAAAACGAGATAGTACGGTTTCGATCATACGGGATTTAGGGCGGCGTACCCCGCGTGGGATTACAATCGGTAACGAACACTGCAGACCGCTTGAAAAAACGAATTGGCTTCAAATTCAACGGGTTGTCGCCAGATAGAGGATGACGGAAGAAAAAAACGCCAGAATTCGTTATGGTTGCATTCGGAGGATTTTCTCCGCTGCCGAAACCATTGAAATTCCTTGGTTCTTTCGGGAACCTTTTCTTGCGAGGCTTGAGCAATTTGCGAGGAATCATCCACCAACCTGGTCTGATAAGGAATATCAGAATTGGAGATGAAGAAGGTGAACAAAGTCATTCATTCTCTTATGGAACAATACCGACATGCGCCTTTTGGATTCGTGGTGTATCGGGTTTCTCGCTTCGATTCCAATGATGGGGATCTATTTGCAGTTGAATATTTCAATCCCGCTTTCGAAGAAATGATGTCAACAACACTGGATTCAATGGGGGACAGACAAAATAGGAGCGCCGCATCAGTATTATCCGAATTGACACCCCGACATAAGGCCCTGTATCGAAAGGTTATGAAGGAACAAACGCAAGAAGTCTATGAGCAATACGCTGAACCTGTTCACCGTTGGTATCGTGTCCATGTCTATCCTTTATCTGAGAAACTTCTTGCTACAGCTTTCATCGATATCACTCCCGAGAAAACCGCGACGATCCCCGAATCGTTTCATGAGGCTGTGATCGAGCATGATTTTTCAGGAACCATTCTTAATGTCAATGACCAATTATGCCGCCTGTCCGGATATACGAAAGACAAGTTGGTCGGCAAGCGCCTATCATTTTTCGTTTCTATCGAAAATGCGTCACAATTTGCTCAGCGGTTGGAAACGATCGTTCTAAGAAAAATAGCCACCTTTGAATCGGAATTCATCCGGAGTAATGGGGAGCGAGTTTTTGCGGAGGTAACTGCGACTCTGATTTCAGAAGACGGACGAGGGAAGATCCGTAGCTATGTCCGCGATATCACAGAAAGGAAAATCGCGCAGGACCAGGTTTTTTATCATAGCAAATTTAACGAAATGCTCAGCAACATCTCCCGCAGCTTCATCAGCGCAAATTCTGAGAATCTTGATCAGAAGATCGAATGGATGTTGGAGCAATGCGGTCGTTTTTTTCGGGTCGACCGAGCGTATGTTTTTCTCACCTCCGAAGATAAGAAAACG
>Ga0334885_1004507_pt1 | contig 11991 bp, 8 predicted proteins | sample GraSluR1_MG_8_FD_207233 | JGI IMG/M metagenome (GOLD analysis project Ga0334885, IMG submission 207233) | Sludge microbial communities from methane-producing bioreactor in Wageningen University, Netherlands - Granular Sludge_31_05-R1 | ecosystem: Engineered > Bioreactor > Anaerobic > Unclassified...
GCTTTCATGCCACTTGGCTATCATATCCTGCATTAAACCGGCCTTATCTTTCTTTGTCATAGCTTTTTTCTGCAAAGATCACTTTCAGGCTTAATGTAGAAAAGATGCAGTTTGCCGGACGCTTACGGTTAATCAGCATTTCATACTATCACCGCATATTGTGGAATACATTGGTGACGTCGTCGTCGTCTTCCATGCGCTCAAGCATTTTATCCACATCGGCCTGTTCTTCCGGTGTCAGCGTTTTGGTGTCGTTGGGGATGCGTTCAAAGGCAAAGGTTTTGATCTCGAAATGGTTTTCTTCCAGATATTTCTGAATCGGGCCGAATGAGGCGAAATCGGCATATATCAGGATTTCCCCCTCATCCACGAAAATTTCTTCCACGCCATAGTCGATGAGTTCGAGTTCGAGTTCTTCAATTTCGATGCCCTCTTTCATGGCAACCTTAAAGGAACACTTTCGTTCGAAAAGGAAGTCGAGCATGCCCATGGTGCCGAGGCTGCCGCCGTTGCGGGTAAAATAGCTGCGCACGTTGCCGACGGTGCGGGTAGGATTGTCGGTGGCAGTTTCTACCACCACGGCGATTCCGTGCGGGCCGTAACCTTCGTAAACAACCTCCTTGTAGTCTGCTGAGTCTTTTGAAACAGCCCGCTTGATGGCCCGTTCAACATTCTCTTTGGGCATATTTTCGCTCTTGGCATTCTGTATCAGCAGCCTGAGCTTTGGGTTCATGGTGGGATCCGGTCCACCGGCTTTTACGGCCATTTCTATGTCCTTACCCAGCCGGGTGAATACCCTTGCCATATTTCCCCAACGCTTCATCTTGCGCGCTTTGCGGAATTCAAATGCTCTTCCCATATAATTGATGTTGAATGGTAAATGTTTTGCGGGTGCAAATTTAAAATGATTCGGCGAATTATCAGGAACTAATGATTTAAGATTTCATTTTGGCAGGATCTGACACAGTTTTCGCCGGTAAGCGCGGACGTCCTCGTCCGTGCTTCACCAGCTGCCGCATACGTCTCAACCGGTTAGCGCGGACGTCCCCGGTTATCACGGACGTCCCGTCCGTACTTCACCAGCTATCCCAGCCGGGCTTTTGCAGTTTATAACGCGTCTAAACTGGATAAATGGACAATTCAAAGGATAGTGCTTATATCTTTGCCATAAAATATCGTAAATGATCTCGCATCTTATAGAATTGCGTCATGAGTTGCATCGATTCCCTGAATTGTCGGGACAGGAGCAGGAAACAGCAGCGCGTATTCATGCTTTCCTTCGTTCCCTAAAGCCTGATCAGGTGTTGACAAAGGTAGGCGGCTATGGGGTAATGGCACTGTTCGACAGCGGCAAGCCCGGGCCTGAGGCGTGGTTCAGGGCCGACATGGATGCCTTACCGGTGAATGAAACCATGCAACTGGACTATGCCTCGGAAACCCCCGGGGTTTCACACAAGTGTGGCCACGACGGGCATACGGCCATTCTCGCCGGCCTGGCAGAATATATTTCCTTGCACCGGCCCGCTAAGGGGCGGGTGCTGCTGTTGTTTCAGCCTGCCGAAGAAACGGGGCAGGGTGCTGCTGCCATGCTTAAAGCGCTTAATGCTTTGGGTTTCCGCCCTGATTACGCTTTTGCCCTTCATAACCTGCCTGGCTATCCCCTCAATTCGGTGATTGTCAGAAATGGAACTTTTGCAGCAGCATCGCGCGGGATGGTCATCAGGTTAAAGGGCCGGACCTCGCATGCCTCAGAGCCCGAGAAAGGGATGAGCCCCGCTGCCGTAATGGCGCGCCTGATGGTTGACCTGCCCGGTTTGTCAAACAACGGTGACCTGAAAGGATATCGTGATTTTGTGTTGCTGACCCTGATCTATGGCAACCTGGGATCTCCGGCTTTTGGCACCTCGCCCGGCGAGGCTGTATTGATGGCTACCCTGCGTGCCTACCGGAACGAGGATATGGAACTGCTCAGCAACACGGCTGCTGAACTGGTCCGCCGGCACTCGGATGCCGCAGCCATGGGTTTCGAAATCAGTTTTACCGAAGAATTCCCGGCAACAATGAACCATCCGGAAGCAGTTCAGCTTGTAAGTGATGCCGCCCGCTCGCTGGGATTGCCGCTGATTGAGGCGGGATTACCTTTCCGCTGGAGCGAGGATTTCGCCCATTTCGCCATGGAAAGCAAGGCCGCATTATTCGGCATAGGTTCCGGAACGGATCACCCTTCCCTGCATCATCCTGAGTACGACTTCCCTGATGCGGTCATCACCTCGGCACTGGAACTGTGGAAAAGCATTTACCTGAAGTTGCAGGGATAAATTACGGCTGTTTGCAGCCCCTGGTATGAATGATACCTGAATAATACATTCTTGTCAGTACATTCAGAAATAACCGCCTGAATATCAGAATGATTTTCCGGTATTTTAAACTGCTTCCTGTGATTTTTTAATCAGCCGGTGGCTGATAGGGGTTCTTCCTGGGATTGCGGCCAAAAACGGAAATATGCACGTAGCGTTCAGGATGGAGGCGCATATCTTCGAGCAGTAATTTCAACTCCCTGGAAGAAGCTTCCAGTTCGTTGTACATCTTGTCGTTGTTGACAAGCTGACCAATGGTGCCTTCCCCTCTTTCGATCCTGGCTGTCATCTTTTCAAGGCTTTCAACTGAGCTTGTCAACCGGGAGAGGGTAGCCGAAATATTCGACCGGGCGATGGTATCGCTGATGCCGGCTGCATTGGAAAGTATCCTGCTGAAGTTGTTTCCGTTCTGCTTCAGGTTGGCACTGATGGATTCTACATTGTCGATAATCCGGGCAAGTTTGATTTTCTGGCTTTCAACCAGTGTATCCACGGCGAGCGTTGCGCTTTCAAGATTGGCCATGGTTTTCCTGAGGCTTTCTACTGTTCCCGTCAGGTTGTCGCGGGTCTGTTTGTTGAATATTTCACTCAGCACATTAAGCACAGTATCGAAAGAGGTGATCAGGTTTTCGGTTTTTCGCATGATGGGTTCAACCATGTCATTTACCTCGTCCTGAAGGCTCTGCTGCATCTGCCCGATCAGGGTATCCCCTGATTCCGCAAATTCAGGCGAGTCGCCGGGAATGATCTGTATCCTTCTGGTACCCAACAGGTCAGAGCTGTAAATGCGGGCTGTGGAATTGCGCGGAATGGGAATATTGTTCGACATAAACAATTCAACCACCACTCTGCCCGGCTGCCGCGGATGAAAATACATCCGGCTTACCTGTCCGACCTCAAGCCCGTTGATCGTAATGGCATTGGCGGTCATCATGCCGGCAACATTGTCATAGACGGCGTAAAAAGTGCGCTGCCTTTTGAACACATCCCTGCCTTTCAGGAAGTTATAGCTCCAGATAAAGGCGGCAAGCGTAACCAGCGTAAGCAGTCCGACCCGTATTTCTCTTGAAAGTTTAAAATGCTTCATCGTTATCAGTGCAAAGATAGTCAGTTTTTAAGAAGTTTCCTGGCTTCATCAATGCTAATTCGCTCCCCGTTGAAGAAGGCGATGACAAATGAATCCCTGTATCCTTTTTTATCAAGATCCTTTTTTATTTTCATCGCATCTTCCATGGAGTTTTCATTGCCTGACGTGTATTTGTACATTCCCTGATGAAAATAGAAGCCAATCTCTTTAATTCCTTTAAATTCTGGAGAAGTGAGGCGTTTCTCGGTTTTAGAGATCATAAACTGTACTTTAAATACCGGCAGTCCGGTTGCTGAGGCCTGATCCGTTGCCGGGCCTGTTACTGAAGAAGCTGTACCGCCGCCGGGGTTGCCACTGCTGGTATCTGCCTGTTCATCGGAAACGTCAGCCGCGGCTGTTTCATCATAACGGGGAGGCGGGATTTTCTCCACGGCATGTTTATAATCTTTCACAGCCCTGAAAATCGCCTGCGCAATCTTGTTTTGCCCGCTTTCGGAGGCCAGCAGTTTCTCTTCATTGGCGTTGCTGATAAAACCCGCTTCTATCAGTACCGAAGGCATGGTCGTTTTGTAAAGTACCAGAAATCCTGCCTGTTTTACGCCCCGGTCGTAGAGTTTAACATGATTCCTGAAATGGCCCTGGACCCGCGAAGCAAGGTCGAGGCCCTGATCCAGAAAGGCGTTCTGCAACATGGAGAAAAAGATATAACCTTCCGGTGACCTGGGGTCAAATCCTTCATACTGAACATGATAGTCGTCTTCAAGCAGGATGGAGGCATTCTCAAGCTGGGCTACAGCCAGGTTGGCATCGCTGCGGTGAAGGCCCATAACATAAGTTTCTGAGCCGTATGGAGATGTTGATTTGTTCGCATTGCAATGAATAGAGATAAAGAGGTCGGCTTTGGCTTCGTTGGCGATCCGGGCCCGGCGGTGCAATTCTACAAAGACATCGGTTTTGCGGGTATAAATTACCTCCACATCTTTCAGGTGTTCTTTGATGAGATTGCCTGTTTTAAGGGCAATAGATAAGGTGATATCCTTTTCTTTCGAGAATTTGCCGACAGCCCCGGGGTCGTGCCCCCCATGGCCGGCGTCAATCACAACCCGTTGCACCTTTTGGGCCATAAGAGAAGGCCGGGAAACGAAAGCGCCTGTAAACAGAATAAAAATTAGAATAATACGTTTAAACACCATCACAATTTTCGTTAGTTTTGACACCCGGTTCTCCATGTGGAATTACAAGCTGTGCCGAAGCGTAAGTTGTTTATTATTAACTGATAATAAATCAAGCATTACGCAGTGTTTTACAATAGAAACAAAATCGCAGCCGGTTTATTGCGGGTAAAAGCCCTGATTTAACACACAAATTTAGCATTAATTGAGATACACAGCATATAAAATACGGCCAGATTTACCGGTTATGCTGCTGCTCATACCTGTTATAGCCTGTGTTTTATTCCTGAAGCCCCTTGATGCCGGCGCACAGGAAGTAGTAACCGGCCTGCCGGCGAACGACTCGGTGCGGATAGTACTTGACTCAATCAACTGGCGCACAGAACTGCCTCCCGACAGCCTGCAGGCAGTAAAGTCCGGAAAGCCTCAGAAAAAGAAAAGCGCCATCAGCAGCAAGGTCGAATACAGCGCAACCGATTCCATCAGCCTGGACCTTGAATCACAAAAGGTTTACATGTATCGCGATGCCGATATCAAATATGAAAAGATCCATCAGAAAGCCGCTTTCATCGAGATTGACTTCAATACAAATCTGCTGAAGGCCAGGCCGCTGAAAGATTCGCTGGGAAATAACTATGGAAAGCCTGAATTTGTTGAAGGGGATCAGTCGTTTGTATCGGAAGAGATCAATTACAACTTTAAATCAACCAAGGGTCTGATTAAGAATGTAATCACCAAAGAAGGCGATGGCTACCTGCACGGGGAGGTGGTGAAAAAGATGGAGGCCAACGTCAGCAATATGCGGCATGGGGCTTATACCACCTGCAACCTGGATCATCCTCATTTCAGCATTCAGTTTACAAAGGCTAAGGTAATCCCGAATAATAAAATTGTCACCGGGCCTGCTTTCCTGACCATTGAAGATGTACCCCTTCCGCTGGTGCTGCCGTTCGGGCTGTTTCCCAACAAGCGGGGCCAGACCTCGGGCGTCAGGATTCCCACTTACGGTGAGTCGGCCAACCGCGGTTTTTACCTCGAAAACGGCGGTTATTATTTCGGGATCAACGATTATATGGAGCTTTACCTGCTGGGTGATGTCTATTCACGGGGAAGCTGGGCGCTCAAGCCGCAGTTTAATTACCGCAAACGATACAAATTCAACGGCTCTTTCAATTTCAGCTATGCCATCAACACCGAAGGCATCAGGGAGACCAGCAGTTTCAAGCGTAACCGCGACTTCAGGCTGGCCTGGAATCATAGCCAGGACCCCAGGGCAAGGCCCAAATCAAGGTTCAGCGCCAATGTTAACTTTGTTTCAAGTCAGTATAATAAATACAATCCTACCACCACCCAGGATTTGCTGACCAATACTTTCCAGTCGAGCATAAGCTATCAGACAACCCTTTTCAGGGATAAAATATCCTTTACATCGGCCCTCAGCCACAGCCAGAACACCTCCAACAAGATGGTGAACCTGACTTTGCCTAATATTTCAGTATCGGCAAACCGTTTTTATCCGCTGCGGAAGCCGGGCAAAACGACCAACCTGAAGTGGTACGACAACATCAGTGTCAACTACTCGATGTCGGCCCGCAATGAGGTTAACATTGCGGATTCCATGTTGTTCCGGCCTCAGATGGTTGATGCTTTCCGAAACGGCATGCAACATAAAATCCCCGTCAGCTCGAGTGTGAAGATCCTTAAATATTTTACCCTGAGCAATACGTTCGACTTCACCGAGCGCTGGTACAGCAGGAGCGTCAGCAAATCGTGGATTAACGATACACTCTGGAGCGGCGAAAGTTATAAGGTCGGTTACATAAAGACTGACACCCTTGACGGGTTTAAGGCCGGGCGGGACTTCAGCTTTACTTCCTCGCTGAATACCACCCTTTACGGGATGCTGCAGTTTAAGAAAGGTCCGGTCAGGGCCATCAGGCATGTGGTCAGGCCCTCCGTCTCCATGTCGATGCGCCCTGATTTCGGCAAGTCGTCGTTTGGTTATTATCGCGAGGTACAGTCCGATACACTGGGCAATATGCAGCGGTATTCTGTATTTGGCAGCGGATCGGATTATGCACCGCTTTTCGGGTCGCCGCCCGACGGTCGTTCCGGGAGGGTAAGTTTCAGCATCGGCAACAACCTGGAGATGAAAGTGCGTTCGAAGAGCGATACGGTAACCGGGATGAAGAAAGTGATGCTGATTGAGAGTTTTAGCATCGGCACTTCTTACGATCTTGCCAGGGATTCGTTGCAATGGTCGGTGGTGAACATCAGCGCGAGAACCACCCTTTTCAAGAAACTGCAGATTCAGTATTCCAGTATCTGGGATCCATATGTGATCACCGAAACCGGCCGCCGGCTGAACCAGTTTGAATGGGATAAAAACCACCGCCTGCTCAGGCGCGACAATACCGCCTGGAATTTCTCCATGAGGTATGACTTTACTTCGGGAAAAAAGAAAAGTCAGGCACCTCGGTCTGCCTCCTCCGCCGAAGCCAGGACCGAGATGGAGAACTTTCAGCAGAATCCACAGCAATATATCGACTGGAACAATCCCTGGAACCTGGGCATTTCCTATAACCTGAACTATACAGGCCGGAACCTGCCATCCACGGGAACCGTCAAGAGCGAGGTGATACAGACGCTGGGTTTTAACGGGGATGTCAGCATCACACCCAAATGGAAATTTTCCATGCAGTCGGGGTGGGATTTCAAGCTGAACAAACTTTCTCATACATCAGTAAATGTATACCGTGACCTGCATTGCTGGGAGATGCGCTTCAACTGGATTCCCATCGGTTATTACAAGAGCTGGAATTTCTACATCAAGGTAAAAGCAAGTGTGTTGCAGGACCTTAAGCTTAACCGCAAGAAGGACTTCAGGGATAATTAGAAGCCTTAAGGGTGCTACTGTCTTAATTCGGTCGATTTTTCTCCGGCGTGTTTACTGCACAGCCTAATTTCCCTATATTTGCCTCCTATGATCATAACAGGATTAATGATAAGGGTAAGCAAGTGGAGGATAAAACATATCAGCCACCGCAACTTTGTGCTACTCCTCAGCCTGGTGATCGGATTGGTGAGCGGGCTGGCGGCCGTACTGCTGAAGAATGCTGTTTATTATACCCATTATTTTCTTACCCGTGGTTTTGATGCGGAGAGCGGGAACCTGCTCTACCTGGCCTATCCGCTGTTCGGAATAGCGTTTACTGTATTGTTTGTAAGGTACGTGGTCAGGGATAATATTTCTCACGGGGTCAGCCGGATTCTTTATGCCATTTCAAAAAACAACAGCCATTTAAAGGTACACAATAACTACTCTTCCCTGGTTGCCAGTACCATTACCGTCGGTTTTGGGGGTTCTGTGGGACTTGAAGCGCCCATTGTGCTGACCGGGGCATCCATAGGATCTAACCTTGCCCGGGTGATGCGTATGGATTACCGGACCATCACCCTGATGATCGGTTGCGGAGCAGCAGGAGCCATTGCCGGAATTTTTAAAGCCCCTGTTGCAGCAGTGGTATTTGCACTTGAGGTGTTGATGCTCGACCTCACCATGGCTTCACTCATTCCTCTGCTGATAGCCGCGGTAACAGGCGCCACCATTTCTGCCTTTCTGATGGGCAGTGCGGTAATTTTCTCCTTTTCCGTTACTGATCCTTTCAACCTTGCCAATATTCCCTTCTACATAATCCTGGGTATTGTAACCGGACTTGTTTCCCTGTATTTTACCAGGGCCAATATGTTTATCGAGTCAATGATCGGTGCCCTCAGAAGACCAATGACACGATTGCTGGCCGGTGGCCTGGTGCTGAGCCTGCTGATTTTTTTACTGCCCCCGTTGTATGGTGAAGGTTATGAAGTGCTCACAGCCATCCTGAATGGCCGGGGTGATGATATCGTAAACAACTCCTTCTTTTACCCGTTCAGGGAGAACCACTGGCTCTTCCTGGGGTTTTTGCTGCTGGTGATGTTCTTTAAGGTGGTGGCAATGGCTTGCACCACTGCCGGTGGCGGCGTTGGCGGTGTATTTGCCCCCTCTCTTTTTATGGGCGGAGTTACCGGTTTCTTTACGGCACGCTTTATCAATCACTTTGGATTCGGGCACCTGCCCGAAAGCAATTTTGCCCTGGCCGGGATGGCCGGTGTGATGGCTGCGGTGATGCATGCACCCCTTACCGCGATCTTCCTGATTGCCGAAATTACCGGCGGGTATGAATTCTTTATACCGCTGATCATTACTTCCACCATATCCTACCTTACCATTAACCTGTACGAGCCGCACAGCATCTACACCAAGCGCCTGGCGGCCAGGGGTGAACTGATCACCCATGACAAGGATAAAGCGGTGCTCTCACGGCTCAGCATTCATAAACTCATAGAAACAAATTTTCTGACCATAGGCCCCGATGCCAGCCTCGGAGACCTGGTAAAAGTGATCGCCCGTTCCGAAAGAAATGTATTTCCGGTGATTGACAGGGAAAACAACTTCCTGGGCGTGGTTTTTATCAATGAAATCAGGGATATTATGTTTAATCATGAGTTGTACGATAAGACTTTTGTCCGCAACCTGATGTATATGCCCGAACCGCTGATCAGCATTGGTGAAACAATGGAGGATGTAGCCCGGAAATTCAACGAATGCGCGCATTATAATCTGCCTGTGCTCGATAACGGGAAGTATGCCGGGTTTGTTTCACGGGCCAATGTGTTTTCGGCCTATCGGAAACTGGTAAAGGAGTATTCACAGGATTAGCCGTCAGGGAGCGCCCAAGGGCCGTTTTACTTTTATGGCCTGAAGGCCCGGTGGCTGATTTGATACAGCCTGTTTATTGATGTTTTAACTCGAGGATTCACATGATAAAAGTACTCAGAAGGGACCAGCGGCCGTTTTTTTTGCTGACAACTATTTACTGGCTTTTTCTGTCCGTATTGCTGTTGATTGAAGGGTACAGGGGAAGTTTCCTTTTGCTGAACGGCCTGCACCGGCCATGGCTCGATTACCCCATGTTCATCCTGACCCATCTGGGTGATGCGCTCATCCTTACCTCCCTGCTGGCCCTTCTCTTGACCCGCGCACGGCCTGATCTTGTGTTGCTCCTGATAATCACTGTAGTGATCACCGGATTGTTCGGGCAGCTGCTCAAAAACACCATTTTTGACGGGTGGGACCGGCCCTTGCGCGTTTTCGCCGAAACGGGCGGTGTACATACCGTTGCCGGGTACAAAATGTACCATAACGCTTTCCCGTCGGGGCATAGTATCGTGGCTGCCGCGGCCATCACTACCCTTGTGCTGAACCTTCCATACAGCCGTGGTTTTCGCTTCTTTATGGGACTGGCTGTGATTATAATCTCTTACACAAGGATCTATACCGGTGTTCATTTTGCGGGCGATGTACTGGCCGGCACGGTCATTGGTGTGGCCGGAGCCATCTTGATCAGCGCATGGCTGGCAGAGTCCCTGAAGAAAAGAACAGAGGCCCTGACCGTGAACCGCGCCAGACGGATGCGATGGTGGTTATGGGGCATTGCCCTTTTCAGCTTCGCGGCAGGCGTTGCCCTGGTGGTCGATATGCTTTAACCCGGTTATCACCACTTTTGCATGTAAATAAAGACCTTATCATGAAAATCATTACTTATAATGTAAACGGGGTGCGCTCGGCGCTGAACAAGGGGCTGATAACATGGCTTATGCGTGAGAAGCCCGATGTGCTATGCCTGCAGGAAACCAAGGCGCAGCCGGATCAGATACCTGCAGAGGAGTTTGAAGCCCTGGGATATCATTGCCATTGGTTTTCTGCGGAGAAAAAAGGCTATAGCGGGGTCGGGATCCTCAGCCTGCAAAAGCCGGATGCTGTTTATCAGGGTATCGGTATTGATCGCTACGATGCGGAAGGCCGCCTGATAAGGGCCGATTTCGGTGATGTTACCGTGGTGAGCGTATATCATCCATCCGGTACAACCGGGGATGAACGCCAGGCTTTTAAAATGGAGTGGCTGGAGGACTTTTATGATTATGCCCGGGGCCTGTCTGATATACGTCCGAACCTGGTTTTATCCGGGGATTATAACATCTGTCACCGGCCCGTTGATATTCACGATCCCGTGCGCAATGCCAACAGTTCAGGCTTTCTGCCTGAAGAGCGGGAATGGATGGAGGACTTTCTGAACAGCGGTTTTACCGATACTTTCCGGGTTTTCAACAAGCATCCGCATCACTACACCTGGTGGAGTTACCGCGCCGGCGCCCGCGCCCGCAACCTGGGCTGGCGTATCGATTACAATATGACGAGTAATTCGCTGCGCGAAAAACTCCTCAACGCCCGCATCCTTCCCGAAGCAGTTCATTCCGATCATTGCCCTGCGCTGCTCGAACTTGATCTTTAGTTTTATGTGCCGGGTACGGCCGAGGACGTCCACACCAACCGGTGGTTGAACTAACAAGTTTTCTTCCAACTTGTCAGGTCTTCTTTTTATTGATGTTCCAATTGATGCTTAGTAATGTCAGCGCAAACTGTTGGCTTCTGACTTTTCATCCGCTCAGTCCGCGGGGCCTCGCTTACGTATCACGGAATACAGGCCTTGCTTACCCCACGCAAAGTCGCAATGACGCAACGATTATTTCTAGTGCCCGTAATTCCTGACTTTCTCACAGGGCCTGGCTGCAACAATCAATGACCTGACCTAACAAGTTTTCTTCCAACTTGTCAGGTCTTCTTTTTATTGATGTTCCAATTGATGCTTAGTAATGTCAGCGCAAACTGTTGGCTTCTGACTTTTTATCCGCTCAGTCCGCGGGGCCTCGCTTACGTATCACGGAATACAGGCCTTACTTACCCCACGCAAAGTCGCAATGACGCAACGATTATTTCTAGTGCCCGTAATTCCTGACTTTCTCACAGGGCCTGGCTGCAACAATCAATGACCTGACCTAACAAGTCTTCTTTTCGACTTGTCAGGTCTTCTTTTTATTGATGTTCCAATTGATGCTTAGTAATGTCAGCGCAAACTGTTGGCTTCTGACTTTTTATCCGCTCAGGCCGCGGGGCCTCGCATTCGTAACGCGGCTGCCTGACATTACTGGGATTACAAAGAAAAAAATGAATTTTATTGCAAATTGCTTGCTTCCTTTCCGATTTGCGAAAGAGGAAAAGGGAGGTTTTTAACAATATCAGTGTAATAATTTCGACAGGACCGGCCTTCCAAAAATGGCGTCAAGAAAACAGGCAGCGTGAAATAAAGAAGAAACGTATGCGATGATGGCTGGCGATGCACGGGTGATTTTTGTACATCGGACTTAAGCAGAGGGAGATTGTAACAACCTTCGTTTCTTCCAGCCAAAACGCTCGCCTGTTTTCAGCCATTTTTGG
>Ga0334885_1004508_pt1 | contig 11990 bp, 8 predicted proteins | sample GraSluR1_MG_8_FD_207233 | JGI IMG/M metagenome (GOLD analysis project Ga0334885, IMG submission 207233) | Sludge microbial communities from methane-producing bioreactor in Wageningen University, Netherlands - Granular Sludge_31_05-R1 | ecosystem: Engineered > Bioreactor > Anaerobic > Unclassified...
GCGACGGCAGCAGCGCCGGCTCGGTCACCCACTCCAGCGGGCAATCGCCGCGGTGACGCGTTTCGTCGCGCCGCTGGTTCAGAGCGGTATTGCGCACGATGCGATAGAACCAGGGAAAGAACGGCTCGCCGAGCCGGAAGCGGGGCAGCGACCGGTGGATCCGGATGAAGGCCTTCTGGACGGCGTCCATAGCGTCGTCATGGTTGCCGACCAGGCCCAGCGCCACTCCGTAAGCTCGATGCCGGTAGCGTTCCACGAGAGCCTCGAAACCGGTCACGTCGCCGTGGAGAAAACGGCGAATGTCCCGTTGGTCTGGATCGTCGTCCGTTGCGACGGCCGGATCGCCGCCGCGATGCCAGACTACCCCGTCGCCGCCTTCGCTATTCGCGGCCCAGCGCCAGGGCTCTCGCTTCCAGCCGATCATCGACAACGGCTTCCTCCCGCGCTAACGCGCCGATCGCCGCCCGGGCCACAGCACGTCGTCGCGGCCGGCGACGTGGTTTACAAGCCTCGCCGCCGTGAACAGGAGATCGCTGAGACGATTCAGATAGACGATCACCCCGCCGGGAACGGCCAGGCCGGTGTCGCGACGCCGCACGGCCTTGCGTTCGGCGCGGCGGCAGACCGCGCGGGCCAGATGCAATGCCGCCGCGGCCGGCTCGCCGCCGGGCAGGATGAACGCGCGCAACGCCGGCAGCGGTTCGGCGAGGCGGTCGATCACTGGTTCGAGCGCCGCGCCGTCGACCCCCAGCGCGACCGCCGGCGCGCCTTCCAGCCGCTCGCAGCGGCCCGGGTCGGCCAGCAGCGCTCCCAGCTCGAACAGATCCGCCTGGATTCGTTCCAGATCTTGCCGCAGCGTCGCCACGACAGGCAGGGTCAACTGGGAGACGGCCAGACCGATCGCGCTGTTCAACTCGTCGACATCGCCGTAGAGGTCGACGCGGGGATCGGCCTTGCTCGTGCGGCTGCCGTCCGCGAGCCCGGTCTGACCGTCGTCGCCGGTGCGGGTGTAGATTCGCGGCACGGAGCACCTCCAGGTTGGCGAGAAGGAGCGATGATAGCTCATCAGACGCCCGGCGCAAGCTCCGAGCGCCTGGCCGCCGCCAGTCCGGCGCGAGCATTTCTGGTCAGCGCACCAGGGTGAGACTTCGAGCCGCGTAGCCGCCGCCGCCGGTCGCAACGACGCTCAAGACGCCGCTGGCGACCGGACGGCCGGCCGCGTCCAGACCGTCGAACTCCCAGGTGCCATGCCCGCTGGCCCCTGCGGTCACCTGCGCGCGGCGGACCAACCGCCCGCGCAGGTCCACGACGCGCAGTTCGACCGCGCTGCCGGGCGGCGCGCTGAACGCAATTCGGGAGCGCGGGTTGGCGGGGTTGGGATACGGCGAGGCCAGGGCCAGGGTTGCCGGCACCAGATCCGGCGCCGACACGGGCGCGGGCGGCGGCAGCACGATGAACGCTGGGGGCAGTCCGGTCGCCACCGGCGCCGCGGTGAGTTGCGCGCCCGAGACGGCATCGAACACGCGAATCCCGGTCTGACCCGGCCGGCGGTCCGCCACGAAGACCTGGAAACCGCCGTCGTAAGCGATGTCGGCGTGGTGGTAACCGTTGCTCTGGTGCAGCAGACTGACCGAACCGCCGGGCGTGTAGGCCTTCAGCGAGGTCGCGAACGTGGCGCTCGAAACGACGGCATGGCGCCGGCCGCCGGCACCGGCCGCGAGATCGACGACATCGCCGCCGAGCTGCGCCTCGGTGACCTCCAGGCCCAGTGAGCTGAGCGAGCCGAGATCGACCACGTCGACCCCGCCGTCAGCGACTGTGTAGTTGCCGGCGCAGCCGATGAGCAGCCGCTCGCCCTCGCGCACCGGCTCGCAGTAGGGATTGCTGGCGCTCAACAAGATGCCCTGCACGCCGGGCTGCGCATGATCGCAGTCGATCCAGGCGCGCGTGGCGAGGTCGAGGACAAGCAGATAGCTGTCGCCCACCGGCGCGTACCAGTTGTTGCGGTCGAGCCGTTCGCAGACCACGAAGAGACGCTGGCCGTCGACGACCAGCCAGCTCGTCTCCGGCCGACCGTCCGCGTCGGCGAACAACGCGGTCGAGATCACGTGTAAGACCGCACCGCTGACGGGGTCGATGTGCAGCAGCTCGGGCGTATCGTAACAGCTCACGTACGCGGTGCCGTCGCCCACGAAGGCGATGTGCTTGAGGCCGCGGTTCGGCCCCAGGCTGAACTGGCGGACGGTTGCGAAGCTCAGCGCGGGATCCAGCACCTGGACGTTGTCGGCGCCGGCCCGGTTGACGATGTAGACGAGCCCCTCGTGCCAGACGCCGATCGCGTCCTTGTACACCGGCTGCAAGTCGGGCGCGTAACTCCACGGCGCCGCCAGCGCCAAGCGACCGACCGTGGCGCTGGCGATATAGTCGCTGCAGATGACGGCGCCGAAGTCGTTGGCCGCCGCCGTGCTCAAGGAAAGGCCAAGAACGAGGCCCAGGGCTCCGCCCAGCCGGGCCAGGCTGACGGCCGCTCTCTCACCCATACGACGCGCTTGCATCGAGTTCTCCCTTCGGTGCCTAAAACCAGCGGCAGGACAGGCGCACGCTGCGGCCGGGCAACGGATAGCCCTCCACGTCGTGCACCTGGTTGCCGGTCACATTCATCAGTTCCGCGGTGAACGTGGCCGTGCGGCCGCGGCCCCACGGCCCGCCGCGCAGCGCGCGCTCGAGCGCCAGGTTCCAGAGCGTGCGCGCCGGCGCGCGGTTGCTAGCGAGGTTGTAGCGGTCGCGGAAGTTCGCGGATTGGTGGATCACGGTCAGACCCGGCCGCCAGCCGCCCACGCGGCAGCGCAGATCCGCGTGCAGCTCGCGATCGCTGAGATACGGCAGGGCCTTGTCGAAGTAGGTGGGATCCTCTTCGCCGCGATCGCGCGCCCGCTGCCAGGTCGCGTTCGCGGCCAGGTCGAGCCGACCGCGGCGCCAGGCGGCTTCCAGCTCGATGCCGCGCGTGCGGGAGCGGCCGATGTTGACCGGGCGGGACATGCCCGGTCCGGCAAGATAGTAGATGATGGTGCGGTCGGTGCCCTGCGCGAACGCGGTGGCGCGTACGGCCAATCCCGGGCGAGGCCAGTGCCAGCGGACGCCGAGGTCACCGCCGGCGATTCGTTCCGGCGCTAACTCGCGGTTGCCGAGCAGGCCCCCCGGCTGGCCGAAGAGTTCAATCCAGGTAGGCTGCCGCACCGTCCGGTGCCAGTGCGCCTCGACGACGACGCGGCCGGGCACGGCCTGCCAACTCGCCCCGACCGCAGGCGACACCGCATCCTGGACATGCTCGACGCCGGCCTCTTCCGGCAGCCAGGGCAAGGCCGGCACCGGCGGCAGGTTGTCGCGGATGCGCTGCCACCGCCAGGCCGGCGTCAAGACCAGGCGCGCCGGCGACAGATCGACGCTCAGACCGGCGAACAGCGAGACCGTGCGCCGGTTGCGCAGCGGCGCCGCGGCGCCGTCGTTGGTCTCCCGGAACCACTCGCCGCGCCAATCGCCGCCTGCGGTGGGGCCCAGTCCGACCGCGCCGATCGCCAGCTCCGGCGCCCACACGACGCGGCCGAACAAGTCCTCGCTCACCGCGTCCACGCGGTCGTAAGGGTCGTGGCCGACCTCGCGCCGCGGATCGTCGAGACGGTCGCGCCGGCGGCTTGCGGCGAGATCGCAGGTCACGGTGCGCGACCGCGTGGCGGCGCCCAGGCGTCCGTCGATGCGGTCGTGGCGAACGCGTGCGTGCAGCGACGGCGCGTTCTGCGGGCCGGGGCGGCCGCCATCGCGGCGGAACCACCCGGCCGCAAGCTGCGCGCTGCCGGTCTGGCCGTTCAGCTCGCCTTGACCGAACAGACCCCACTCGGCGAGGTCGGCGTTGCGCCGCTCCTGGTCCGGCAGATCGAGGGGATCAACCGTCCAGACGGGAATCCACGGCGTGAAGGTGTACCGATTGTCGAGGCGGCGTCCGTGCACGAGCAGCCAGGCTCGCCGCGCGCCGCCGCCGCCGCTCAGGCTCTGGCTGGCACGGCCGCCCACATCGCCGAAGCTGCCGGCGAACACGCGCACCTCGCGATCGCGGGGCTCCGCGCGCGTGCGCAGGTTCACCGCGCCAGCCGCGCCGATGCCGCCGAAGCCGACCGGCACCAGACCGCGGTGGATCTCGGCGCGATCGAAGCGCTCCAAGGGCAGAAGCGACAGATCCACCGCGCCGGCCTGGGCGTCGACGAGCGGCAGCCCGTCGATCAGCACCTGCACCTGCGCGCCGGTCGAACCGCGCACGCTTGGCACGGCTTGCGCGCCGAGGCCTCCATAGCGCCGCACTTGCAGCCCGGCCACCCGCGCCAGCAGTTCGGCCAGGTCGCCGCCCCCGCGTTCGCCCTCCAGGTCGACGACCGTCACCACGCTCGGCGCCAAGGGGAACACCTGGTCGGCCAGACCGCGCCCGCGCACGAGCAGCGTATCGTAGACGACGGTAGCCAGGGCTATCTCGGCCTGATCCGCGGCTGCAGCAGGCTCCGCCGCGAGGCCGCAGGCCAGGGCGGCGCCGATCGCGGCGCGACGGCGCACCGGGCGGCGGCGGGGGCGATCAGGCCGCGGGCGTGTTGGTAGCGTTGGGAAATATCGCCGCAGAAAGCGCGCGAAAGAAACCGGTCGCCAAAACACCATGCCGTACCTCGCCCACGAAGGTGACGGGCAAAGGCTCGCAACCGGTCTCCTGGCTTGCGGGTCGTCCTACTCGCCGCGCCTTCCCAGAACGATCGCTTGCCGGGGCAAGCCTTGGTTCCAGTGGCATGGTGCGGGTTTCGTCGCCGCTTACAGTGGCGGGGCCGCGCCGGAATTTCACCGGACTTCCGCTGGCTGTCGAGCCGCCTTTTCGAACGGCGCTTCCGGCCGCTTGTGCCGGAACCGCCGGTGCGATTCTAGAGCCCCGGATGGTCCCTGTCAAGCAGACGCCGCCAGATGCGCTCGTGATCGGTTTCCAGCGGGCTGGCGAGTAGCGCGGTCTCGGGATCGGCCGCGTCGGCGGCGGCCAAGGGCGGCGCATCCGCTGGCGGCATCTCGTCGTCGAACCCGACGTCGCGTTCATCGCCGTCGTCGCCGTTCGGCGCAGTCCCCTGGTCGCCGGGCAGCGGCGCCCGCTTCTGGATCAGCGACTCCGGCCAATGCGCCTGGAAATCGACCTCGGTGTAGGGCCGCCAACGATGCCAGAAATGCAAATGCCAGAGTAAGAACCGGCGAACGCGCGAGAGGCCCTTGTCGTCGCCGCCGAAATGCTCGCAGGCGAACTCGAAATACCGGCGCATGACCTGCCAGCGCTCGGCCACGGTCGGATACCAGGGCCGTGCGTCGCGCAGTTCCCGGAAAACCCAGGGTTTGATCAGACAACCCCGGGCGATCAGGAATGAACGCACCGGCGTCTCGCGGCGGCGGCGCTGCAGGTCCCAGACGGTCAACAGGTCGCCGTTGCCGATCACCGGCACCGCTACCGCGGCAGCCACCTCGGCGATGATGCCCCAGTCGGCGCTGCGCTTGTAACGCTGGGCGCGGGTGCGACCGTGCACGACGAGCGCGTCGGCGCCGGCCGCCGCCGCGAGTTCGGCCACGGCGACCGCGTTGCGCTGGTCATCCGCATAGCCGGCGCGGATCTTGACCGAGAGCGGCACGTCGACCGCGGCGCGGACCGCGCCGACCAGACCGGCCAACTTGCGCGGTCGTTTCATGAGCGCGGCGCCACTGCCGCGGCGCACCACGAGGTCGATCGGACAACCGAAATTCAGATCGATGAACCGCGCCCCCGCATCGACAGCCAGGCGGGCGGCCGCGGCCAAGGTGTCCTCGTGCTTGCCGCAGAGTTGGACGCCGAACGTCGTCTCGGTGGGGTGGCTGCGCAAGAGCGGCCGCTCGCCGCCGCGCAGGAGCTTGTCCGCGATGACCATCTCGCTGCACGTCAGGTCCGCGCCGTACTCGCGGCACAAGCGGCGATAGGGCAGGTTGCCGCCCACGGCCATCGGTGCCATCGCCACCACGTCGGTGAAGAACCGCCGAGCTTGCGCGCGTGCCGCCGACAACGCGAACCTCCGGCCTCAGGTCGACAGAAAATACGGCGGCCGCTCGCCTTGAGCGGCCGCTCCGGCATGAGCGCATCGGCGAAGGCGTACCGGCGCGCCTGCGCAGCGGATCGCGCCCGCCGGGGGGCGCCAAGATCGCCGGCGCGCCGCCGTGCGTCAACCGCCGTCGAGCAGCGGGTTCTCGTCGAAGCCATGCCAGGCTTCGGGGTCGGCCAGGTAATCGTACGTGTTCTTGAGCAGGGCATAGTGGTCCTGCTCCTCGCGGGCCAGGTCGCGGAAGATCTCCTTGGCGCGCACGGAGGCGACCGTATCCGCCGCCTTCGTATACATCGCGTATCCCTTGCGCTCGACCTCCATGGCGCCCGCGATGATCTTCAGCTCCGCCGGCTCGGCCGTGTACGGATCGCTGGCTTGCTCGAGCGCCGCCTCGAAGATGTCGCGGGTGGAGCGACGGCCGCCGCCGGTACCGCGTTGCATGTCCTTGGGGTTGTTCTTGGCCAGCAGCTGCGACTTGATCTGGAGCAGGTACGCCTTGTGCCGCTTCTCGTCCTCCGCCAGGGAGCGGAAGAGATTGCGCTCCAGCTCGTTCGGAGCGTTCTCGCCGCGCTCGACGTAGAAGGCCATGCCGGTCTCCTCGAACTTGACCGCTTCGTCCAGGATCGCCGCACACTCGCGCACTTCGTCGTTCATCCGCGTTCCTCCTCGGGTGGTGGACCGGTCCGCACACTCGACGCCAAACAACTACAGTCGCCCCGATTCGGCAACTGCGACGCCGGATCCGGTTGCCTTCCGGCGGGACGCGACTAGAATGTTTCTTATTGTTTTTAGGGCCCGCGCTGCCGAGCTCAGGCGGGTATTCCCCGCGTCCACTGCGCATCCGACGAGGAGACCGTCATGGCTTACTTGCACGAACGGCTCGCCGAAACCATCCCCCTCTGGCGTGACCAACTGCGCGACCTCGTGCAGAACCACGGCGACCACGCGATCAGCCAGGTGACGGTGGCCCAGGCCGTCGGCGGCATGCGCGGCGTCAAAGGCATGGTCTGCGACACGAGCGAGGTGCCGCCGGACAAGGGGCTCCTGGTGCGCGGCATCCCGCTCGGCGAACTCACCGACCGCTCGCCCGAGGACATCTTCTACCTGCTCTGCACGGGCGACCTGCCCGACGCCGACGCCCGCGAGCACCTGCGTGCCGAGCTGGCCCGGCGGGCCGTCGTCCCGCCGTACGTCTGGCAGGTCCTGGAGAGTCTACCTCGCGATTCGCACCCGATGTGCATGCTCGACACCGCCGTGCTGAGCATGCAGGGAGAAAGCGCGTTCGTGCGCGCCTATGACGACGGCGTCGCCAAGACCGAGTTCTGGCACTCCATGCTGGAGGACTGTTTGAACCTGCTGGCGCGCCTGCCGACCATCGCGGCCGCCATCTACCGGCAGCGCTTCGCCAAGGGCCCGCGGATCGACCCGCAGCCGGATCTCGACTTCGCCGAGAACTTCGCCCACATGCTGGGCTTGCGCGACCTGCACGCCGAAGCGGCCGCGGCGCTGCGCCTTTACCTGGTCCTGCACTGCGACCACGAGGGCGGCAACGTCTCGGCGCACACGTGCAGCCTGGTGGGGTCGGCCCTCAGCGACGCCTACTACTCGGTCTCGGCCGGGCTCAACGGTCTGAGCGGCCCGTTGCACGGGCTCGCCAACCAGGAATGCCTGAAGTGGGTGCTCGCCGTCCGCGACCGCTTCGGCGGCGTGCCCAGCGAAGAGCAGCTCCGGCAGTTCGCGTGGGACACGCTCAACAGCGGACGCGTGATCCCCGGCTACGGCCACGCCGTGCTGCGAGTGACCGATCCCCGCTTCGCCGCGCTCTTGGCGTTCGCCGAGAAGCACTTCCCGCAAGATGAGATCGTCCAGATTGTGGGTCGCGTCTACCGCGTGGTGCCCGACGTGCTGCGCGAGCAAGGCAAGGCCAAGAATCCGTGGCCCAACGTGGACGCCGCCAGCGGCGCGATCCTCTACCACTACGGCATGACGGAGTTTCCGTACTACACGGTGCTCTTCTCGGTCTCGCGCGCGATGGGCATGTGCGCCCAACTCGTCTGGAACCGGGCCATGCTGATGCCGATCGAGCGGCCGAAATCGGTGACCATGGCGTGGCTGCGCCAGCAGGTCGGCGCCGCGTAATCGGTGGACAGTGGTCGAGCCGGGGATGGGGGTTCCACGAGCGGTCGCCGGGGTTCGTGCGTTGGTGCCTGATCGGGTCGGTGTCGCTGACTCTGGCCAAATTATTGCTAGAAAAAGTCTTCTGAACGAGAAAGCGACGAACGCATACTGTATGCCGTAGGTTGTGCCGTCGAGATTGTTGCCGGCTGGCGCCCAAGCCCCGGCGCCGCAACGAGATCGACACGTGCGCGCCGGTAATTTCACAACTGGTTCATAACCAATAGATTGCGCCTGTCAGCAACAATCTCGACGGCACAACCATTTTCTTGTACACTCCCTGTCAACAAAGAAAGGACCAGACCATGCCCAGCAAGCCTCTGCGCATCGCCGTGATCGGCGCCGGACACCTCGGCCGCTGGCACGCTCAGCAGCTCGCCGGCCTCGATGGTATCGAGCTGGCGGCGATCTGCGACCCCGATCCAGCCCGCAAGACGCTGGCCGACCTCTACGGCTGCCCCTGGTACGACAACCACGAGTCCCTGCCGCTCGGCGACGTGGACGGCGTGACGATCGCCGCTCCGACGACGCTGCATCACCGCCTGGCTACCTATTTCCTGGAGCGCAAGCTGCCCTGTCTGGTCGAGAAGCCGCTCGCGGCGACCGCCGCGGAGGCGCTCGCGCTGTGCGAACTGGCCGAGAAGCAGCAGACGCTGCTGCAGGTCGGGCACATCGAGCGGTTCAATCCGGCCTTGCGCGCGGTGACACGGCGCATCAAGGACCCGCGCTTTCTCGAGGCCGTGCGCGTGGCGCCCTATCCCTTCCGCGCCACCGACGTGGGCGTGGTCCTGGACCTGATGATCCACGACCTGGAGATCATCCTGGCGCTGGTGCGCGAGGAGATCACCGAGGTGCGGGCCTGGGCGACCGCGGTCTTCTCCACCTCAGAGGACCTCGCCGCCGCCTGGATCGAGTTCAAGAACGGCGCCTGCGCCCAGCTCAAAGCCGTGCGTACGGCGTTGCGTTCGGAGCGCCGCTTGCGCGTCTACCAGGCCGACGCGTTCATCGAGGTCGATTTCATGGAGCGCGTCGCCACGGTGACCCGCCGGGACCCGCGCCTGGAGACCGGCGAGATCAAGCCGTCGGAGCTGACGCCCGAGGACCTCGGCGGCCTGTCGCCGCTCGATTTCGTGCAAAACCGGCTGGTCTCGATCGAGAAACCGCCGGTCGACCCGGACGCCAACCCGCTACGGGACGAACTGGCGGCGTTCGCCCGCTGCATCCGCGAGGGCGCCGTGCCGCAGGTGAGCGGCCGCGACGGCCTGCGCGCGATGCAGGCCGCGGAGATGGTGCGCAAGGCGGCGGGGCTGCAGTAGCCGCGCCCGGTCGGGCGGAATTGAGGCGGCGGGGTTGGGTTCGCGCGTCCCAGGCGCGCGGCGCTACTTACGGAACAGCCCCTTCACCTCGCTCCAAGACCGCGCCTCGGTCCGTACCGGGCTGTCCGCCATCGGCTCGAACAGCACGTAGATCCAGACGTTCGGATTATCGTACCCGTCGTAGATCCACCGCGAGATCTCCTCGGGGTCCGTGGTGCCCCAGTTGTTGTTCCTCAGGTCGACGTAGTAGGGTCCGTAGGGATACCAATCGGAAGTCGTGAAGTAATAGCTGTCGTTCGTTTGGCGGCGGAAGAAATAGTTGTTGTGGATGGAATGGGCCTGCAGGGGGTTTGCGATTCCACCGACGGCGTTATAGCATCCCGAAACGAGGTTGTCGTACATCGTTAGATCTTGCACAACAGAGAACCCAAAACCCACGTGGCAATTCTCGATCGTGTTGTGCCGTATCGTAACAGCACCCGCTCCAGCAAGACGAATCGCCGTAAAGTCTTGGAGATCTATGAAGGAACAATGTTCTACCGTGCCGCCGCCGTTGAAGGTGAATTGGACACCCGTCGCCCCCCACCCTGCGCCTACGAACCGGCAACGCGTGACCAGGACATCCGTCGAGCCCGCCCGGGAGAGATCGATTCCGTGACGATAGTCGATGAAGTGCGAATCGCGAATCTCCGCCACGGGCGCGCGGCACAGGACCGCAGTCTCTGTGCCGGTGTACTGCGGAGCATTCAGAAAAGTGCAGTTCGCGATCGACATGCTCTGTACCGTGTTACGGCATTGGACACCATCGGAACAATACTCGACGACCACACCGTCGCACTCCAACCGGTGATTCCTGGCGTTTACCCCTTTGTAATTGAGGTTCTGCAGCCGGAGGTTCTCGATGCGGAGCGTTCCGGGCCCCGCGGTGCACGCGAAGCCGATCTGGCCGAGGCCCCATACGAACTCCAGCGGCCCGATGACCGTCGCCTCGGCGCCCGCGCCGATGAACGTCAGGCTCTTCGCGCCATCCACCAGCACGTACAGCTTGCCGATGCCGTCCGGGTCCTGCCCCCAGCCCCATTCCGACTGGAACTCCGTGTAATGCCCCGGACCGATCTCGATCACGTCGCCGTCCGCAGCAGCGTCCACCGCGTCCTGGATCACCGTGAAGTCGCCGCTGCCGTCCTGCGCCACCGTCCACGTCCGGCCACCGGCCACGCCCGCGCCGGCCGCGGCCAGCGCCAACGCCAGTGCCAAGGCCACCCCTCGCTTCGCTCCCGCGTGCCTCAAGGCAACACCGCCCTTCCTCGCCGCCGCCTCGCCGCTGCCGCCGGCCTCGCCGCTACCGCAACGGACAACTGCCCTCGCACGACGACTCGGCCCACGAACCTACCGCGGTTGCCTGAACAACCCCTTCACCTCGCTCCAAGACCGCGCCTCGGTCCTGACCGGGCTATCCGCCATCGGCTCGAACAGAACGTAGATCCAGACATTCGGATTATCGTAGCCGTCGTAGATCCACCGCGAGATCTCCTCGGGGTCGGTCGTGCCCCAGTAGTTGTTCCTCAGGTCGACGTAGTAGGGTCCGTAGGGATACCAATCGGAAGTCGTGAAGTAATAGCTGTCGTCCGTTTGGCGGCGGAAGAAGTAGTTGTTGTAGATCGAGTGCGCTTGCGGGGGTGCCGCGATGTATCCGACCCATCGGCAATCGGCGATCGTGTTATCGTGCATCGTCAAGCTCTGCACGCCATCGAACCCGATGCCGGCATTTTCTCCCTGCTCGATCGTGTTATGCCGAAACGTTACAACTCCCGCTCCACCAAGGTAGAATTCATAGTTCCGAAGATCCACGAAATGGCAGTATTCGACCACCCCGCCGGCCGAAAAAGAAAACACCACGCCCGCGATCCCAACGCCGGCGCCGTCGAACATGCATCCCGTGATCAGCACATCCGTCGAGCCCGCCCGGTCCATGTTGATCCCCGTGTTGTATCCTATGAATCGCGAGTTCCTGACCTCCGCCACGGGCGCGCGGCACAGGATTGCAGTTGCGACAGGGGTGTTAGGCGGCGCGTTCAAGAACTCGCAATTCGCGATCGACATGCTCTGCACGGTGTTCCGGCATTGGACACCATCGGTACAATACTCGACGACCACGCCGTCGCACTCCAACCGGTGATTCCTGGCGTTTACCCCTTTGTAATTGAGGTTCTGCAGCCGGAGATTCTCGATGCGGAGCGTTCCGGACCCCGCGGTGCACGCGAAGCCGATCTGGCCGCGGCCCCACACGTATTCCAGCGGCCCGATGACCGTCGCCTCGGCGCCCGCGCCGATGAACGTCAGGCTCTTCGCGCCATCCACC
>Ga0334885_1004516_pt1 | contig 11977 bp, 9 predicted proteins | sample GraSluR1_MG_8_FD_207233 | JGI IMG/M metagenome (GOLD analysis project Ga0334885, IMG submission 207233) | Sludge microbial communities from methane-producing bioreactor in Wageningen University, Netherlands - Granular Sludge_31_05-R1 | ecosystem: Engineered > Bioreactor > Anaerobic > Unclassified...
AGAAATTTTGCCCTGGGATTTGATAGATTGCGGGGTAAGCAAAGAATTTTTATGGCTGGAATGGCAAAGAGCCCTGCAAGGAATTTCTATAGATGATTGTCGGCTTACTAAATGTAACAATTGCGGTTTACAGGATATTTGCAAAAAAATATCTGAAATGAAAAATAGAAACCAGGGTAAAATAGCTAAACAGCTAATATAGATGTGAGTAGTTAAATGCCGTATATATATAGAATAAAATACAGTAAAGATGGTCCTTTGAAATATGTTTCTCATCTGGATTTGAATACATTATTTTGCCGGACATTGCGAAGAGCTCAAATACCTGTAGAATTGACACAGGGTTTTAACCCAAGATTTAAAGTATCTTTTGGACCTGCTTTACCTCTCGGGATTGCCAGTCGGGAAGAAGTTCTGGATATTAATTTGACGAGAGAGATGAACAGTGAGCAAATCAAAGATAGAATTAATGGGCTTGTTCCCAAAGGACTTAAAATACAACAGGTAAAAGGTATTTCTGAAAAAGATGCCAATTTAAGCAATGTTTTAAGATATGCCATTTATCTTGTCGGTCTAAATCTGAGGGGCTATGAACAATGTACAATTAGTGAAAATGCGAAAGAGTGTTTAAAAAGAAATATTGATAATTTTTTAAAACAAGAAAATATCATGGTTGAAAAAAACACCAAAAAAGGCCTAAGAGAAGTTAATTTGAGGCCTTATATTAAAAATCTAGAAATAGTTTCAGTCCAAGATGATATATTTACCATTAAATTGACAGTGGATATACAATATAGAGGTAGCATAAATCCAATTTTGATAATTAATGAATTTATTAAACGATTGGATACAAAAGATATTTGTATAGATAATATTACAAGAAGAGGTTTTGATACAAACAAGTAATAGTAGAGTGATGAATTAATAAAGCTTTACTATTTCTTGTTTATATTTTATATTTATTTTAGAAAATACAGAGGAAGGTGATACCTGAAACATGAATTACAAAGGAAAACAGGTAATAATTGATAGTGGCTTGAGTGAAGAGCGAGTTGCTATTTTAGAAAATAATAAATTAGTCGAAATACATATTGAAAGATTAGAAGACCGCAAGATTATAGGTAATATCTATAAAGGCAAGGTCAGAAATGTTTTACCAGGAATAGAGGCCGCTTTTATAGATATTGGCATTGATAGAAATGCATTTTTGCATTTGAATGATTTAGAGCAGTCTTTTGGAAATCAAAGCGAGAAATCTGCTGAATTAAAAGATATGATTAAAGTGGGGCAGGAAATTGATGTGCAGGTAGTAAAAGAGGCTATAATGCCAAAGGGTGCAAGGGTGACTACAAACATAAGCCTACCTGGTAGATACCTGGTGCTAATGCCCAACAATAATGGAATTGCTGTTTCCAGGAGAATTGAACAGGATGACGAGAAAGAAAGATTAAAAAAGATAATGCAGAGCATAAAGAAAAAAGAATATGGCTTTATTGTGCGGACAGCAGGAGTGGGGAAAGATGAAAGCGACTTTATTCCTGATATGGATTTACTGATAAGATTATGGAATAAAATTCTTAAAAGAAGCAGAAAAGCCAAAGCACCTATGCTTTTGCACGAAGATTTAAATTTAACTTACAGGATTATCCGCGACTTATTTACAGAAGATATAGATGAATTTGTAGTTAATTCGAAAAAGGAGTATGAAAAAATAATAAGCTTTCTTGATACACTTCTACTTCTTGATTTAAAACCGCGTGTTTCTTATTATAATGGAGAGAAACCCATCTTCGAAGAATATAATATTGAAAAAGAAATAAGTAGAGCCTTAGAGAAAAAGGTCTGGCTAAAGTGTGGTGGTTATCTGGTCTTTGATGAGGTAGAAGCCTTGACTGTCATTGATATAAATACCGGCAAATATGTCGGTGGCAAGAAAATGAAAAATACAATTTTAAAAACTAATTTACAGGCTGCTGAAGAAATAGCAAGACAATTAAGGCTACGAGATATCGGTGGCATCATTGTTATCGATTTTATTGATATGGATAACAAGGAAGACCAGGAAAAAGTAATAAAAAAGTTAGAAGAAGCCCTGAGAAAAGACAAGACCAAGTCAAATATTGTACAGACAACCGAATTAGGGCTTGTTGAACTAACCCGCAAGCGCTCAAAGAGAGATTTGGATTCGCTATTGAGGACATCATGCCCCTATTGTTCAGGTAATGGTAGAATAATGTCAGCAGAAACAGTAAGCAACCAGGTGATACATAAGTTAGAAGATTTAAGCAAGCATTCCAAGGCAGAGGCAATTGTATTGGGTGTTCATCCGAAGGTAGAAGAAGAATTATCTGCCAGCAAGATGATGCTTATCAGGCAGCTGGAGCGGGATTTTAATAAAGCTATATATATTAAGGTATTAAATGACCTGCATCTTGAAAAAATAAAAGTTATTGCAGTAGGGAGAAAAAAAGAAATAAAGAAGATTGCAAAAATGCTCTAAACGGTAATAGGGACAATAAATATTTCGAATTGTTAAGACTTGCATACCATAAAAATGATTTGACAGGAATTGTTATATATGATAAATTTTATAAGCTAAGTAACGCACCGTATAGGTTAAAAAGCTAACAGCTGCCTATTCGGGCGATTTTTTTTGAAAGTAGGAGGAAATTACTAAATGCATGCAGTTATCGCAACTGGAGGGAAACAGTACTTAGTTGAGGAAGGAAATATTATTAAGGTAGAAAAACTCGAAGCAAAAGAAGGCGATAAGGTCAAATTTGATGAAGTATTATTGCTGGAAAAAGATGGTGAATATCAAATTGGACAACCTTTGGTAAAAAATACTTTTGTAGAAGCAAAAGTTTTAAAACAGGGACGGGATAAAAAAATTGTAGTTTTTAAATATAAACCAAAGAAAAAATATCAAAAGAAAATTGGTCACAGGCAGTCTTTTACACAAGTAAAGATTGAAAAGATTACTGAAGGTAAGTAAGGAACAAATAATTTCAAGCTATAGTTTTGTAAAGAGAGGTGAGGTAGTATGGCTCATAAAAAAGGACAGGGTTCTGCAAAAAATGGCAGGGATAGCATATCGAAGCGACTCGGAGTTAAAAAATATGGCGGTCAATTTGTGAGAAGTGGCAATATACTTATCAGACAAAGAGGGACCAGGATATTGCCAGGTAAAAATGTTGGACGTGGAAATGATGATACATTATTTGCTTTAATTGACGGTTATGTTGAATTTAAAAACAGAGGCAGCAACAGGAAGCAGGTTTCTGTTAATACAATGGAAAAATAACATTTTTTGAGAAATAATTATACCCTGGGTTTTCGAAAAAACTCAGGGTTTTTTACTATATAGAGAAAAATTTTTATGACTAAGAAAAAGAAGGATTAAAATGTTTTCTGATAAAGTTATTATAAATGTAAAGGCAGGTAAGGGTGGAGATGGTGCTGTTAGCTTTCGAAGGGAACGATATATTGCTAAGGGTGGACCAGATGGCGGTGATGGAGGAAAAGGTGGAGATGTATTTGTTAAGGCTGATCCCCATACTAAAACCCTGATTCAGCTTTATCGTAAGCCACATTGCAATGCAGAAGATGGCGAGAGAGGAAAAGGCAAGAAAAAAAATGGAAAAGATGGACAGGATTTATTTCTTAAAGTACCATTAGGAACAACAGTAGAAGATGTTGAAAACAACAAATACATTGCCGATCTTTCTAGCCCGGGAGATGAGGTACGTGTAGCCAGAGGCGGTTTTGGAGGAAAGGGAAATTACCGTTTTAGAGGTTCACAAAGGCAGGTTCCAAAGTTTGCTCAAAAAGGAGAGTCAGGAGAGGAAATAAAGCTTAAGTTGAATTTAAAACTGATTGCTGATGCTGGACTTGTTGGATTTCCTAATGTTGGTAAATCTACACTTCTGTCACGTATTTCTGCCGCCAAGCCAAAAATTGCAGATTATCCCTTTACCACAATTGAACCTAATTTAGGAGTAGTGCAGGTTGATGAAGATAAATCATTTGTTATTGCTGATATTCCAGGTTTACTGGAAGGTGCTCATACCGGTGTAGGAATGGGAACTCGTTTTTTAAAACATATTGAGAGAACTAAAGTACTGGTACATCTTATTGATGGCGCTGAAGCAAACAAAGAAAATTTATTTCAAAATTATCAAATTATTGAAAATGAATTGAAAAAATATGCAAAATTTTTAGTCGAGAAGGAGAAAATGGTTGCTGTCAATAAGTGTGATTTGCCAGAAGTAGCAGAAAAAAAGGAATGGATAAAAGAAGTATTTTCAATGAAAAATATTGATGTAAGCTTTATTTCAGCAATCGATGGCCAGGGAATACAGGAATTTATTCATAAGTTGTCTCAGCTAATTGATATTGAAGACAAAAAAGATTTCGAAAGTGAATTATTACCAAAAAAACGAATAGTTGAAAAGCTGATCAAACAGTATGAATACAAGCCCGATTTTTCCATAAAAAAAGAAAAGGGAATATTTATTATTGAAAGTGAGAAAATCGAGAAGATGGTTAATCAGTATGATTTAGATAATTATCAGGCGCTGGAATACGTACAAAAAATTTTAAAAAGTATGGGAATAGAAAAGGCACTAAAAAGAAAGGGCGTTTTAGAAGGAGACAAGGTAAAGATTGGTGATAAGAATTTTTACTTTTATTTATAGATACTGTATAATATTATGTTAAATAAAATTCATATTACTGTTATAATAAAAAGTAAATAAAAATCTTTTAATAAGGTGAAAAAAATGATTTGTTGGTCTAAATTATTTAAAAAAAATAAAAATAGGCGAATAAAAATCCATTTATTTTTTTGGTCAGTTGTTACCATTCTAGTGTTATTATTAGGTGTTAACAGTCTAGCTGCAGAAGTCTCCCATGTAGCAGTTTATTATTTTTATAACCAGACTGGTAACGACGATTTGCAATGGCTGGAAGAAGAGCTGGCTGTTTCAATAGGACAAGCTCTGTCAACACTTGAGCAAATAAATTATATGCCTCTAACTGAACTGAACAGGATAGTTGATTACCAGCAATATAAGGATATGATTAGAAAGAAAGACTCAATAATGTTTGGACAGCTGGCAAATTTACTACAGGTTGATTTACTCTTTTCCGGAAATTATTTTCAGGAAAAAAAAGACCATATTGATTTGGATTTATTGGTTTATTTGCCTTCTGAAGGTCATTTAGTTGAATTTCGTAGAATGTCTGAGTCATTAGAGAATATATCTGATTTAAAGGAAAAAGTAATTAAGATTATTTTGCAGGAATCAGGTATAGACCCTAATAGTGTTTCCTTAGAAAAAATGGTAGATGTCATAGCTGAAACTGGAGAAGAAATGGTATTGGAGGCAGAGGAAGATATATTTCTTATTGAAGATTTTCCTCAAGAAATTGTCTCAGATTTCCAGGGTAGTACAGTTGCTATTGAGTATTATGAGAAGGCACTTGAGCTGAAGAATAAAGCTATCCTGGAATATCAGGGCATAGATTACCCAAGTAAACCTTTGTGGAATGAGGCAATACAAAATGCTACAAAGGCAGTGGAAGCAGATCCTGATTTTGCTGAAGGTTATTTTTTATTAAGCGAAATCTATAAAAGAACTAGATGGATTGCTCGAGAAATAGAGAGCTTGGAACAATATATAACTACAATAAAGAGAACCAATAAACAGGTTAGTCCGCAAGATTTTTCAGATTTGCTTACCAGGCTTGCCCATTTAAAATATAATGCCGGGGAAACAGTTACAGCTATTAGCTATTTAGAAGAGGCTATCTCTAATGAGCCGAATAATATAGAAGCCAGGAACTACTTGATGGAAATTTATTATGATACCGGGCAGGGAGCCAAGGCAATGCAACAGGCTGAAGAGATTAAACGGCTTCAACCAGATAGCATTGAGTTAGACTGGTTTGCCAGTAGAACACAGAGAATATCCCGCTATGGCCGGGAGGCTTTTGATAGTTATGAAAATGGTTACAATTTATATATTGCTAAAAATTACCCGGAGGCCATAAGATACCTGGAACAAGCTATAAGACTGGCTCCAGGGTTCAAAGATGCCCATTATTATCTTGCCCTGAGCTATTACCACTATGAAGATTTAGATGGAGCAATCCGTCACTGGGAGGAGTCAATCCGATTAGATTCATTTGATAATCATGCCAGGATTTATTTGAATAAAGCCCTGGAAGAACGGGAGTATGGCAGAGAAGCTGTCTGGAGGTTTAATCAGGGCTATAAGCATTATGTCGCTGGAGAATACGATGATGCTTTAGTTGAATTTAAAGCGTCTACTTATTTAAATCCTAATTTTGAAAAGGCAAGAATGTTTTTAATGCGGACATATTACCATTTAAATCGCATGGATGAATATGTAGAAGAGAGAAAGAAAATCGGTGAAAATATTGAATTTACCGGTGAACTGGAGAGAGAATATTACCAGTTGGGTTATGATTTTTATTCAATTGGAGACTATAATGTAGCCCTGGAAAAATTAAGAGAAGCCTTAGAAATAAACCCAGATTATTTGGAGGCAAGATTTTTAATTGCCGAAACTCTCTATCAGCTAAAAGATTATCAAGAAGCAAATATTCATTATAAGTATATAGTGGACAATCATTCTGGTAGTGAATATTATGAAAATTCTTTATTAGGTGGCGGATGGTGTTTATATTTACTTGAAGATTACCGGCAATCAGAAGAGTACCTCGAGCTTTTAAAAGATAATTTTCCAAGAAGTTCTCTGTACCAGGAAGGGTTGTATAAATTAGGGAGAGTTTATTTTATCCAGGAGAAATACCAGGAAACTATAAATATTTATGCTGAATTGTTACAATTAGAAAATTTGGAATATGAGTATGTAGAAATAAACTATATATTAGGACAGTCCTTCTTTTGGATAGAAGATTATAGCAGGGCAAAAAGCTTGCTCCTCGATATTATAGAAAATTATCCTAATTTTCAGCAGATCGATGAAGTAAGGTATTACTATAGTTTTGTCTTATTTAGAGAAGAACAATATACCGAAGCAAAAAAAATATTAGAAGAATTGGCAAAGAAGGAAAATAGCAAGGTGAATGCAGAGGCATCTTATCTTTTAGGAAGAACATTGCTTGAACTTAGAGATTATGATAGAGTTATTACGATAAACAGTTCTTTGCTAAACAAAGACATAGATGACCATATAATAGAGAGAATATTGTTCGATCTGGGTCTGTCATATTCGCGCAAAGGTGATGACAAAGAAGCCCTCGACTTTTTTAATCGTGTTATTAATGAATTTCCCCAGGGAGAATTAGCTAGGTTAAGCAGGATTGAGCTTGCCCAGAGTTATTATCATTTGGGACAATACCAGGATTCGTTGGATATGCTGGAAGATGTTAGTGCTAGAGAAGCACTGGAATTAAAAATTGATGCAGCAAGAAAAATCGGTGATGATGAACTGTTGCGTTCAATATATCAAGAATTTGAAGAAAGATACCCGGATGTTGAGCTGCCATCTGAGGATTATTATTCTCTAGCAATTGCTCAATTCGATAGTGGCGATTTTCGCCAGGCAATCGAAACTCTCAAAATCTTAGCCGAAACTGACCCCGAAGAAGATTTAAAAAGAGAAATTAATTATTGGCTGGGGTTAAGTTTTTATAGACTGCAGGATTACGCCCAGGCAAAGAACTATTTTCAAAGAAATGATTATTTGCTCGGAGACGATATTTCTATAAAGTCTTTGTATATGCTGGCAGAATCATATTATCAGCTTGAAGAATTTACACAGGCAATAAATTATTATAGTGAATTTTTACAAAATTATAAAAATCACTCTTTAGCAGAACATGTTCAATACAGTATATCCTGGAGCTATCTAAACGATAGAAATTACCAGAAGGCGTTATCTTCGATTGCTTACTTATTAGATAATTATCCAGAGAGTGAATATATCGAGGAAAGTGCTTTTTTAAAAGGAAAAATACAATTTTTGCTTACTGATAATCAAAATGCCGGAGAGAGCCTGCTTAATTTCCTTGAGAAATATCCAAGTAGCCAGTATCGGGAGGAATCGCTATATATTATTGCCCAAATAAATTTAGAAGCAGAGCAATGGATAGACAGTATTTTGTATTTTGAAAGAATAATTAATGAATATCCTGATAGCCGTTATTTGTCAGGTTCTTTATATGGGCTATGTTTGAGTTATTATAAAAAACAAGAATATAGTAAAGCCTTAAATGTTGGCGAGAGATATTTAAATAATTTCCCCGAAGGAATATTTGTATGTGATATTTTTTATATTACTGCTATTTGTCACGAGGAATTAGATAATATAGATGACGCTATAAAGCAGTATAAAAAGATTATTACAGATTGCCCCGAAAGTATTTATGCTGAAAGTGCGGAAAAACAAATTGATTTTTTAAGCAAATAAAAAAATTAGATATTGTAAATAATTATTAAAGAGATTAAAATTATAAATTGTTTAGATTTATATGAAATAGAGGAGGCAACTTATTGATGTTTGAACTATTTAACAAGGGCGGGTTCTTAATGTATCCGATTTTTTTCTGTTCTTTGCTAGCAATTGCCATTTTTTTTGAAAGGATGTTTTTTCTTAAAAGCATCAAAACATCAACACGTAAATTTGGAAATCGTATTAGCGATTTAATTAGAAAAGGAAACATAAATTTTGCCATCAGCGCATGTAGAAAAAATATTTCGCCCATATCTCAAATTATATTATCAGCATTATTAAAATACGGAAATTCAAGAGATGAAATAAAAGAGGTAATCGAGGATACTGCTAGACAAGAAGTTGCTGTTTTAGAGAGGAATTTACCTATTCTGGCAACTATTGCTAATATTGCCCCGTTATTGGGTCTGTTAGGTACAGTTTTTGGTATGATAAAGGCTTTCCAGGTTGTTTCAGTTGTTGGGGTAGGTAATCCTGAAGCCCTGGCAGGAGGGATCTCAGAAGCCTTATTAACTACTGCTTTTGGCCTTTCTGTGGCTATACCAACTATTGTTGCTTATAATTACCTGGCACATCGCGTGGATAGGCAAATTAAGGAAATGGAATCAACTTCTGTAGAAGTACTGGAATTATTAACAGTAAAACAAGATATGGAAGAAACCAAAGAGGAAGGTGTTAGAATAAATGAAATTTTATCACACCAATAAAAAGAGTATTGGTTTTGATATAACACCCCTGATCGATGTAGTATTTCTATTGCTGATATTTTTTATGTTGACTACTACGTTTATAAATGTAGAAAGTGGGGTAAAAGTTGATTTGCCTACCGGTGACTTTGCAGCAGTTGAAGAAAGGCAAAATATAGTAGTATCTATTACAGAAAACAATGTGCTATATCTTAATAATACGCTGATAGACCCCAATAATCTTACCAGAGGAATAAGAGAGGCACTTGGAGACAATATTGGTAGTATGGTTGTTCTGGAGGCAGATCAAAATATCAGTCACGGAAAAGTAGTAAGGGTGATGGATTTGATTAAAAAAGGTGGCGCTGAGCGAATTGCCATTGCTACCAAACCAATCGAAGGAAATTAATAAGCATAATTAAAGAAATGCTTAATTAGTAAAAATAACTAAGAATTTAAGGTGATTAATTAATTGAAAAATACTATTGGATATAGGGCAAAAAGAAGAAAAATCCGTTCCAAGAGTTTTTTGGGACGTTCTTTTTTAATATCGATAATACTTAATTTGTTATTTATATTTGCTTTCAGCAATATAATTACCTTTGATATCTTTAACCTTCCTCCTGAAGAAGAGCTTCTTGAGGTAACAATGGTAGAACTTCCGTCCAGTCAAACTCCAGTATCAACAAGACCTGAGATTGTCAGAGAAGAGCCGGTTGCTGAGATGGATGTAACACCAAAAGTAGAGCCAATGCTGCCAGAGCCTGCCAGGATACAGGAGGTGGAAACGCAACCGAGGACTGAAGAGCAGGAAGTTTTGCCGGAGAGTGCTCCCAAGGTTGAGGTAAAGGTTCCTGAAATTGAAATACCGCCTTCTGAAGAAATTGCTCCGGTAAGAGAGGAAATTACAGTAAGACAGGATGTTCAAATAGCCGCAAGAGCCCTTGAACCTACCCTTACCAGCAGAAGAGAAGTTGAGGGAGAAATATTAGAGCAAGGGCAATATGAGATACAGGCGAGATTAGGAGAAGAGGGCAGAGAACGAATAGAATCAACATATGGCACGGTGGTTACACCAGGGAAAATAACCAGTTTGCCGGCTTCAGCAGAAAAGGAATCTCCTTTTGGCAATCGTCCACTGGCAATAATGATAGATAATGCAAGCTTTGCTCGCCCTCAGAGTGGCCTTGATAAAGCAAATATAGTTTACGAGGTTTTAGCAGAGGGTGGTATTACAAGATTCCTGGCAATTTATGCAACACAGGAAGCTGATAAAGTCGGTCCAGTTCGAAGTGCCCGGCCTTATTATATCACCAAGACTTTAGAGCATGATTCCATCTATGTTCATGCTGGAGAAAGCCCTGATGCTGCAAGGTTTATTAGAGAAGAAAGAATAGATGATATTAATGAGATGCTTCATTATCAGCCGTTTTGGAGAACTACAGATCGTAGTGCACCTCATAATTTGTATACTTCTACGCTGCAATTAAGGGACGAAGCTAAAAGATTGGGCTATATTGAGATGGTTAACAAAGGAAATTATCAATTTGAAACTGATAGGGAAGAGGTTCTAGCAGGTAAAGAGGTTTCAAAGATAGATATTAGATATAATAGCAATTACACAGTTACATATCAATATATATCTGAAATACAGGTATATGCAAGATATATTAATGGACAACCACACCTGGATGCTGAAAACGGCAAGCAATTAACTGCAAAGAACATAATAATCCAGCACAGTGAGAAAAAAGTTATGGATGAAGAAGGAAGGCTGGCTATTGACTTTATTGGAGAAGGCAAAGGAATAATAATATTTAACGGTAGTTCTGAAGAAATCACCTGGATAAAAGAAAGTTTGTCCTCAAGAACATTGTTTTATAATAAGGAAGGAAACCGCCTGGCAATACAACCAGGGAACGTGTGGATACAAGTCATTCATCCGGATACTGTAATTAGCTATTAAAATTGTGTCGAGTTGTATATAGTAATATAGTCAGTAATTAGAATAAATACTAATAAAATTTAGTTCTAGTATATACTAAGTATATACAATATATAATTATTATAGTTTTATGCTAATACTAAAATATTAAGATATTTAGAGTGATAACTTTTTTTATTGCAAGTGTTATTGGAAGCTCATTGAGGCAATATCATATAGTTATTCTTGATATTATTATTTCTTTATTCAGTATTTTAAATAAAACGATACAGTTTCACTTCTAATTAACTAGATAGGGTTTATATATGGACCATCAGCAGGAATTAATTGAAAATTTTTTGGACTACTTATCACTTGAGAGAGGGCTGGCTTATAATACTATTGTTTCTTACCGCTATGATTTATTAAAATATTATGATTTTATGATTTCAGAAAAAAACATTAATTTCCAAGCAGTAAATCGAAATGTAATTAATGAATATTATCACTACTTGGGAAAAATCAATCTGGGTATTAACTCTATATTCAGAAATCTGGTAGCACTAAAAATGTTTTATCGATATTTATTTACTGAGGGATTTGTCAGGAATGATCTAACCAATTTAATAGAATTCCCTAAAATTAGAAAGAAATTACCCCAGGCGCTTAGTTTAGAAGAATTAGATGCATTATTAGATGAAAAAAATTTTAAAGGTCTTCTGGGTAAAAGAGATCAGGCGATTATGGAATTATTGTATGCAACCGGAATGAGAGTTACTGAGATGATCAGTTTAAAAAGAAATGATATTAAACTGGAACATAGATTGCTTAAATGCACCGGAAAAGGCAGTAAAGAACGATGG
>Ga0334885_1004555_pt1 | contig 11905 bp, 9 predicted proteins | sample GraSluR1_MG_8_FD_207233 | JGI IMG/M metagenome (GOLD analysis project Ga0334885, IMG submission 207233) | Sludge microbial communities from methane-producing bioreactor in Wageningen University, Netherlands - Granular Sludge_31_05-R1 | ecosystem: Engineered > Bioreactor > Anaerobic > Unclassified...
ACCTTCACCAGAAATGTTTGCTGATCTGGACATCCTTCTGGTTGATCTCATCGATGTGGGAACACGAGTATACACCTTTATCTGGACTGTGGTCCACTGTCTGGAAACCGCGGCAGCAACAGGCGTGCAGGTACTCATCCTTGATCGCCCCAATCCCATAGGTGGCCGCCAGGTGGAAGGCAACCTGCTCAAAGAAAACTGTGCCTCCTTTGTTGGCCGCTGCTCTATTCCCATGCGCCACGGTATGACCCTGGGCGAACTGGCCCTGTTCTGCAACCGGGAGATGGAGATCAATGCTAATTTGGATGTCGTGCCTGTACGCGGCTGGCAGCGTGAGGTCATGTTTCCTGAAACCAGGCTACCCTGGGTTTTTCCTTCACCAAATATGCCCAGTTTCCAGTCTGCCTTGGTCTATCCCGGCCAAGTACTGTGGGAAGGTACCAATATCTCAGAAGGTCGGGGGACAACCCTGCCCTTTGAACTGTTTGGTGCTCCCTTTTTGGAACATGAGGCGGTTTTGGCCAGCATTGCTCCTACCCCCCTGCCCGGTTGCCTGCTGCGGCCCTTATATTTTGAGCCCACCTCCGGCAAATGGGCACAACAGCCCTGTTGCGGCTTTCAACTCCATGTTACTGACAGCGAAAAATTTTTGCCCTATCGCACCAGCCTGACCCTTTTCCAGGCACTGCTGCACCTCTATCCAGATCAATTCGCCTATAAAGAACCACCCTACGAGTATGAGTTTACACGCCTGCCCATGGATTTGATCCTCGGAGATAGCGCAGTACGTACTGGTATTGAAAACGGCGTGCCCATCCTGGAATTGGAACAGGCATGGCAACAGGAACTGACAGGCTTTCTTGCGCAAAGAAGCGCTGTTTTGCTTTACGAGTAAAAGGAACTGGGGTATGTTGCATTTTTTTATTCGAAGTTCGATTGAATACGTATCATCCTGATAAGATTAATGTATTGCAGCGAATGTCCTATCACTCAAGGCAACAGCATGCTGCAATGTTTGCACTCAAACTGTGTTCATGAATAAGTCGCCATCCTTTCCGCTGCAGCAACTGGCTGAATTGGTTGGGGGGAGCGTACACGGCGATCCCGCCTTGATGATCCATAGCTTAAATGGCTTGGAACTGGCCGGGCCCGGAGAGATCACCTATATTCTCGACGCCAAGCAACGCCCACAGGCGCAGGCGTCCGCTGCCAGCGCCTGCATTGTACCGCCGGGCTGCGAAATCAAGGGAAAAAATTGTTTGGTCGCCGCAGAAACAGCCGTTGCCGTTGCCCGCATCCACAGTTTTCTCTTGGCCAAACCCTTTCAGGCCACAGGTATCCATGCCAGCGCGGTTATTGGCAACAACTGCCACATTCCACAGCAGGTGAGCATTGGCCCGCAGGTCTGCATTGGCCATGGTGTCCGCATAGGAGAGCGGGTGCAGCTCAAAGCTGGTGTTGTTGTGGAAGACAACGTGCATATTGGCGACGACTGCCTGCTCCATGCCCATGTAACAGTTGCCGAGGGGTGCACTATCGGCAACCGGGTGATCCTCCATGCCGGGGTAGTCATAGGTAGCGATGGTTTTGGTTTTGCCACCGACAGCCAAGGCCGACACTATAAAAAACCGCAGGTGGGCAACGTACGCATTGACGACGATGTGGAGATTGGGGCCAACACCTGCGTGGACCGGGCAGCCTTTGGCGTAACCTGGATCAAACAAGGGGTCAAGATCGACAACCAGGTTATGATCGGCCACAATGTGGTTGTTGGCGAAGGCTCCATCCTGGTTGCACAGGTGGGCATTGCCGGCAGCACCACCCTGGGCCACCATGTGGTGCTGGGGGCCAAAGCCGGGGTTGCCGGTCATCTGCATCTGGGAGATGGCGTTATGGCTGCAGCCAAAAGCGGTATACACGACAACCAACCAAACGGCGCCGTTATTGGAGGTACACCGGCAATCGCTGCACGAGCATGGGCCAAATCGGCCAGTGTCTTTTCCCGTCTGCCAGGGATGCTCAAGGAATTGCGACGTTTACGCAAAGAGGTCGACGAGCTCAAATCAGCTCGGCAAACTCAATCAACTCGATAGCCAATAGTTCAAATTAGGAAACAATCCATGGAACACCGCGTGCAGTTGCCCCTGGATGCCAAAGCCATCATGGAGATTTTGCCCCACCGGTATCCTTTTCTCATGGTGGACAGAGTCATTGCCATGGATGAGGGCAAAAGTATCACCGCCATCAAGAATGTCACCATGAACGAGATGTGTTTCATCGGCCATTTTCCCGGCGAACCGGTTATGCCTGGGGTCTTGATTTTAGAAGGGATGGCTCAAACCGGTGGTATCCTGGCCTGCCTGTCCGAACCGTCGCTCATGGGCAAACTGGTCTATTTCGCCGGGGTGGACAAGGCCCGTTTCCGCCGCATTGTCTATCCGGGCGATCAAATGGTCTACAAACTGGAAATGGTCAAACAAAAGGGCCGGCTCATCAAGATGGCAGGGCGAACCTACGTGGACGAGCAACTGGTCACCGAAGCAGAGCTGATGGCCAGTTATCCGTGATCTTGCCGACACATTGCCTTTGTCCACACCAATTACGCCTAGCTACACAGAGAAAAAGCGCATGCCCATTCATCCCACCGCAGTCATTGATCCCCAGGCAGAGCTGGACAGCTCAGTGCAGATCGATCCCTATGTCATTATCGACGGTCCGGTGGTGATTGGCGCGGGCACAAGGATCTGCGCACATGCCGTACTTTCCGGCCACACTACCATCGGCCAGAACAACACCATCGGAGCCTTCACCTCCATTGGCGCCCCTCCACAGGATCTGCACTACAAGGGCGAGGCCACCGAACTGATCATTGGCGATGGCAATCAGATCCGCGAATATGTATCCATCCACCGAGGCACGACTTCGGGCCGGGGCAAAACCTGGGTTGGCAATCACAACATGATCATGGCCTACTGCCATATTGCCCATGATTGTTTTTTGGCCGATCATGTCATCATGGCTAATCTGGCCACTTTGGCAGGCCATGTGGAAATCGGCAGCCATGCCAATCTGGGCGGATTGGTGGCAGTGCATCAACACTGCCGGGTTGGTGACTATGCCTATGTGGGTGGTTTGTCGGGCATTGGTTTGGATGTGCCCCCCTATGTGCTCATGGAAGGCACTCGCAACCAGATGCGTATCTCGGGTATCAATAAAATCGGTCTGCGGCGTGCAGGTATGGACCGGGGCACCATCGCCAAATTGGAAGATGCCTTCAGAATCCTTTTCCGTTCTCCGCAAATGCTGCTGAAAGACGCCCTATTCAAGCTGCAAAGCGAGATGAACGACTGTCACGAAGTGCAGGTTATGGTGGACTTTTTTCAATCAAGCAGGCGGGGCGTGGTCAAACGCACCACCGATGACTGAAGCACTGACAGAAGGCATCGGCCTCATTGCCGGCGGTGGCCAATTTCCCCTGCTTTTTGCCAGGGCAGCACGGGAACGCGGCCACAGGGTAGTGGCTGTCGCCCACCTCAATGAAACCGACCCTGGCCTGGCCGAACTGGTGGACGCGCTCATCTGGGTCAAACTTGGCCAGCTGGGTAAAATTATCCGCCACTTCCACACCCACCAGATCAACGAAACCGCGTTTGCCGGTACCATCACCAAGACCAGGATTTTCCATGATATTCTGCCGGATTGGAAGGGTTTGAGCCTGTGGAACAAAATTGACAGCCGCCTTGATGACTCCATCCTGCGGGCCATTGCCGGTGTTCTGGCCGAAGAGGGTATTGAGGTGATCGCCTCTACCCGCTATCTTGGCCACCTCCTCTTTCCGGAGGGAATCCTCACCAAAAAACAACCAAACAGCAGCCAGATGGATGACATTCGCTTTGGCTGGCGCATTGCCCGGGCCATAGGCAGGCTTGATATCGGCCAATGCGTAGTGGTACGGGAGCGCAGCGTGCTGGCAGTGGAGGCCATCGAAGGGACTGATGCCGCCATCCGCAGGGGGGGACAACTCTCTGGCTCCGATGCCGTGGTGGTCAAGTTGCGCAAACCAGGCCAGGATTTCCGCTTTGATCTCCCGGCCACCGGCCCGGTCACCATTGCCACCATGGTCGAAGCCAGGGCTGCGGTGCTGGCAGTGGAAGCAGGCCAGTCTCTGCTGTTCGACCGCAGTGCCATGGTCGAAACCGCCAACAAGGCTGGCATTGCTGTGGTGGGTTTGCGCTGCGATGGCGACGAGTTACCCAGCACACTTCCAGCGCGCATTTAATATGTACAACCAAGCCCTGCACAACCCAGGCCCTTTGTCCGTGCCATGAAAACCACTGCAGCTTCCCACCAGAATCCAAGCGTTTCAACCCCGTTACCACCCCGCATCAGTCAAATTTTGGAGATGCCTCCACAGGAACAGTTGCTGGAGGTGTGCGGCTGGCTGCGTACCCGCCGCGATTCTGGCAGTCTCTCCTTCCTGGAGTTGAACGATGGCTCCTCGTTGCAGAGTTTGCAGATTCTGGTGGAAAACACCATGGAGGACTGGGATCATCTGCACAAACAGCTCACCACCGGGACAGCGCTATGCGTACGCGGCCAGCTCATCCCCTCCCCGGCCAAAGGCCAGCAGGTGGAGCTGCGGGCGCAAGGCATCCGCATCCTTGGCAAGGCCGACAGCGCCAGCTACCCCCTGCAAAAAAAACGGCACAGCTTTGAGTTTTTGCGCACCATCCCCCACCTACGCCCGCGCACCAATGCCCTGGGGGCAGTGGCCCGTATCCGCAACCTCCTCTGCTGTGCTATCCACCACTTCTTTCAGGAACACGGTTTTATCCAGGTGCACACGCCGGTGATCACCACCTCGGACTGCGAAGGTGCAGGCGAGATGTTTACCCTTGGTACTCAGCAAAGCACCCATGGACCGCAGCCTGGCCACAGGTCACCCAGTGCTGGCAAGGATTTTTTTGGCCGGCCCGCCGGCCTTACGGTCAGCGGACAACTCCAGGCCGAAGTCTATGCCCTGTCCCACGGCCGGGTGTACACCTTTGGCCCCACCTTCCGCGCCGAAAACTCGAATACCACCCGGCATCTGGCCGAATTCTGGATGCTGGAGCCGGAAATAGCCTTTTGCGATCTCGCGGGCAACATGCACCTTGCCGAAGCGCTGCTACGCTTTTTACTCAATACCCTGCTCCAAAAAGGCGGAGCCGATCTGGCCCTATTTGACCGCCACGTCGAGCAGGGACTGATGGATAAACTGCACCGCTGTGCCAGCCAGTCTTTCCACCACTTGCGCTACAGCGAGGCCATTGCCGAATTACACAAGGCTGGACGTTCATTCGATCATCCAGTACGCTGGGGTATGGACCTGCAAGCCGAACATGAACGCTTTCTCTGCGAAGAACTTGTACAGGGACCTCTTTTTGTCACCAACTATCCGGCAACAATCAAACCCTTTTATATGCGTTTGGATGATATGCGCCCAGATGAGAGCCTGGCCGAGGGAGGAGAAACAGTGGCAGCCATGGATTTGCTGGTGCCGGGTATCGGCGAGCTTGTTGGTGGCAGTCAACGGGAAGAGCGGCTGGAGGTGCTGCAGGCGCGCATGAGTGCCGCAGGGCTCGATTTAGCCGAGTACGACTGGTATTTGGATCTCAGGCGCTACGGCTCTGTACCCCATGCCGGTTTTGGTCTGGGCTTTGAGCGCCTGGTGCAGTTTTGCACAGGCCTGGCCAATATCCGTGAAGCCATTCCCTTTCCGCGCAGTCCTGGCCAGGCACCGTGTTGAAATGCGCTTGATACAACGCAAACATGCAAACAGGAGGAACACATCGCTACAAAAGTCAGCGGCAACACCAGCGGTCTGAAACCACTGCAATGGCGGGCACTGGACCGCCTGGCACAAAGGCGAGTGGCACCAGAGTACATTATTGACCGCGACACTGCCAGGGCGCTGGCCGCCATTTCCAGCGAGCTGAACCGGCAGGTGGGTCTGCTCATCCACCGCTCCGGTCAGATCGAAACCGTTGTGGTTGGCGATTTCAACCGCATCACCATTCCAGCCCTGCCCGGCTCCGACAGCGGCAGCCGTTTACGCGGCCTGCGCTGCGTGCACACCGTCCTCACCTCCACTGGTTTGAACGAAGAAGACATCATGGACCTGGCCTGTCTACGGCTGGACATGCTCTCGGTACTCAGCGTCCGGGACCAACTCCCAGACCTGCTCTACAGCGCCCATCTCATCCCCGACCCGGTAGAGGGACGCGACTGGGCCGAACTACCGCCGGTCCATCCGGCCAATCAGGACAGCTCCTGCATCGAACTCATCGAGGCCCTGGAAGAGGAATTTGCCCGCAGCCGCCCGTTGAAGGAGGTGGATCGGGGCAAGGACCGGGCCATCTTGGTATCAGTGACCACGGGCCCGCGCCACCAGGCCGAGGAAAGCATGGCAGAGCTTGCTGAGTTGTCCCGCTCTGCCGGAGTACTGGTGTTGGCACAGGTTGTCCAGCGCCGCCGTCAGATAGACCCACGTTTTATCCTCGGTCGGGGCAAACTGATGGAGATCATGCTGATGAGTGTGCGCCTGGGCGCCAATCTGCTCCTCTTTGATCAGGAACTCAGCCCCTCACAAATGCGTTCGATAATCGATCACACCGATTTGCGGGTGATCGATCGCACCCAGTTGATTTTGGATATCTTTGCCCGCCGGGCCACATCAAGGGAAGGCAAGCTGCAGATTGAGATGGCCCAGCTCAAGTACATACTGCCCCAGCTTACCACCCGCGATGACGCCCTTTCTCGCCTGACCGGCGGTATTGGCGCGCGCGGACCGGGTGAAACCCGCCTGGAAGTCGACAAACGGCGCATCAACGACCGCATCGCGCGGATCGGCAAGGAACTGGAAAACGTGGGCAAGCAACGCTATCATCGTCGCCACCGTCGCCGCAAGCGGGATGTGCCGGTCATCTCCTTGGTGGGCTATACCAATGCCGGTAAATCCACCCTGCTCAACACCTTGACAGATAGTGGCATTTTCGCTGAAGACATGCTCTTTGCCACCCTGGATCCCACCAGTCGCCGCCTGCGTTTTCCCGAAGAGATGGAGGTTATCATCACCGATACCGTGGGTTTCATTCGCAACCTGCCAGAGGAATTGCTCAAGGCCTTTGCTTCAACCCTGGAAGAGCTGCACGAGGCAGATTTGCTCCTGCACGTCATCGACCGCTCCAATCCGGCCTGGCCGCAGCAGGCGCAGGTAGTGGAGGAACTGCTGACAGAGCTGGAACTCAACGACATTCCCTGTTTGCGGGTGCTGAACAAGATGGATTTGCTGGACGAGGAAGAAAGAAAACGTGTTCAGTGGGACGAAGGCATTGCCATCAGTGCCAATGACAACGAGACTCTCTACCCTTTGCTTGAGCAGGCGCAAAGTATACTGCGTAGTGCCCTCTCCTGGACGTCTTGACTGACCATGCAGCAGACAGCTAAAACCAGGTGAGCGAGACGTTTTAATCGTGTGGTTGGAAACCTAGGACGCCTCTACGCGATGTCGTACAAACTCGCAGCCCAAAGCCAATGGCATCAATGACATGGCCATGCACTGACCGGGGCACAGCGCTTCTGGCCATCCAAAAACACCCGGTCGCACCCGGCCGATACCCTGTCATACACTTTAGACACTTTGAGCCACATACTCTTTAGACACTTTGAGCCAAAGTATGCCTCAGTCATAGATGATGCAGGGAAAGCGCTCCAGTTCCCTTTCCATGGCCTCATCGAGTTCGGCAGCCACCTCGTGGATATGGTACTCTCGCAAGCATTGCGGGCAGAGCAGAAGAATTTGACGGCAGCGTCGCTCAACCCGCAAGGGATGCTGACAGTCTTTGCACAACATGGCTACACCCCTCCCATGAGTTGTTCCCTGGTAAACACTGCCTTGAGCGGGTAGCCGCGGCCAGCAAGCGCCTCAGCCCCGCCCTCTTGGCGATCGACAACCGTAGCCACCAAACCCACCTTGAAACCCTCGGCTTCAACTCGATCAATGACCTTGAGCAGAGTACCACCGGTGGTGACCACATCCTCCACTAACGCAACCAAGGCTCCGGGAGCCAAGTTGTTCTTCCCTTCGATAAAGTTACCAGTGCCATGCCCCTTGGCCTCCTTGCGCACGATAAAGGCTGGAATAGGCGTTTTTTCCAGATAACTCACCAGCGATACCGCGGTTACCAGAGGGTCTGCCCCCAGGGTCATGCCCCCAACCGCAGCAAGCGGCTGTGGATGCGCCTGCACGAAGCGATAGAGCAAGCGGCCGCACAGATATGCGCCTTCGGCATCAAGGGTGGTTTGCTTGCCATCCACGTAAAAATCAGAGGTTTTACCCGAAGTAAGGGTAAAAGTGCCCTGGCGGCAGGATTTCTGTAAAAGAAGAGTCTTCAATCTGGCACGTTCATCCATATGCTGTCCTCTTATATGACTGTCCTTTTATATGACTGTTCTTTTGTGTTGAGAGGGTCAGGAGGAGCATACCCTGCCCTTTGATTTTGTAAATATATTTTCACTCGCACCAACTGCGCTCCGCACAGCTGGCGATCAAGACAGCACCTCTGTTCGAGATAAAACAAACACCACCATCCTGCCTGGACTGTTTACCTGATTATTTTAGAACACGAATAAACCAGTTACCTAACCTACAAAAATCAGGGAGTGAATTCCCCCCCAATACACTGCTGCCAAGCGCAGTCTCGCTCCAACCATCGCCATCTTTTTGAAAAGGGCCTGAATGAAAAACAAAAACCGAGTATTATCCAGCGGGTAATAAAAAACGCGTCGCTCAAACAACCGACGCTCCTGGATTGATCATATTTTAAGGAAATAGACCATGTGTGGCATTGTAGGCTATGTGGGAACGAGAAAGGTGGTACCGATACTGCTGGCCGGGTTGAAACGGCTGGAATACCGGGGCTACGACTCTGCAGGCATTGTGTATAACCATGAAGGAGCTTTAGTGCGGCATCGGGCCCAAGGAAAACTGGGCCAGCTTGAAAAAGTCGTTGACGATTATATTGGCGCAGACAGCAGCATCGGCCTTGGCCATACCCGCTGGGCCACCCATGGCGCACCCACAGAGGCAAATGCTCACCCGCACTGTGACTGCAGCGGTGAACTGGTGGTGGTACACAATGGTATCATCGAAAACTACAGTGCCCTAAAAAACACCTTGCTGGCAAAAGGCCATGTCTTTCAGTCCGATACCGACACAGAAGTTCTGGCCCATCTCATTGAAGAACAGTTACAAGGCGATTTGGTCGCTGCGGTGCGTGCAGCCCTTGCCCAGGTGGAAGGCTCCTACGCCATGGCTGTTCTCTGGGCCAAAGAACCGCAAACCCTGGTGGCTGCCCGCAACCAGAGCCCGCTTGTTCTTGGCCTTGATAGCGAGGCGAGCTATCTGGCCTCGGATATCCCTGCCCTTTTGCCCTATACCCGCGAAGCGATCTTCCTAGACGACGACGAGTTGGCTGTTCTGGGCAAGGGAAGCTACCAGATAGTGCGGCTTGATGATGGCGAAGAGGTAGAAAAAGAACGCACCACCATCGACTGGACAATTGCCATGGCGGAGAAGAGTGGCTACCGCCATTACATGCTTAAAGAAATCTTTGAGCAACCCCTGGCCATCCGCAACACCATCAGTGGCAGAATCATTCCAGATACCGGCATGGTGCAATTGCCAGACCTGGGTATTGCCGACCAGGTACTGATGGGCATCCGCCGCATCGTCCTAGTGGCCTGCGGGACCTCCTGGCATGCCGCCCTGGTGGCCAAATATTGGCTGGAAAAATGGACCAACATTTCGGTGGAAGTGGATATTGCCTCGGAATTTCGCTACCGACACCTGCTGTTGGATGAACAGGTACTGACCGTGGTTATTTCCCAATCCGGCGAAACCGCAGATACCCTGGCCGGCATGCGCCAGGCCGCCAGTTTGAGCTCGCCGGTGCTGGCCATCTGCAATGTGGTGGGCTCCTCCATGACCAGGGAGGCTGATGGCGTGCTCTATACCCACGCTGGCCCTGAAATCGGCGTGGCCTCCACCAAGGCCTTCACCTGCCAGATGACCGCCCTGTTTCTCTTTGCCCTGTACCTGGCGCAGCTGCGCCAGACTATCCCAGCGACCAAACGCAAAAGCCTCGGCCTGCATCTCATCGGCCTGACCGATATTCTAACGGGCTTGCTCGAAACATTACGCAAGGATATACAGCAGGTTATTGAAACCTACTACGAGGCCAGGGATTTTCTCTTTATCGGCCGCGGACTAAACTATCCCATTGCCCTGGAAGGCGCCCTCAAGCTCAAAGAAATTTCGTATATCCATGCAGAAGGCTATGCAGGCGGCGAACTCAAACACGGCCCCATCGCCTTGATCGATCAGGACATGCCAGTACTGGCCCTGGCCCCCCAAGACAGCACCTACCTGAAGATCATTGCCAACATTCAAGAAATCAAGGCACGCCAGGGCCGCCTCATTCTCATCGGCACAGAGGGCGATACCCAGCTATCCAGCCTGAGCGAGCATGTGATTATGCTCCCGCAGGTGCATGAAGAACTGAACCCCATTCTCTACACCCTGCCGGCACAGCTTGTGGCCTATGAGATCGCTGCCCGGCGCGGATGCGATGTGGACCAGCCCAGGAATCTGGCCAAGAGCGTAACCGTGGAATGATATCTGTTGGTATGGTGCTTAAAGGAACAGGGAAGCAGGACCTGGAAACCACACCGGGCAGGTGGCGGAGTACGTCGTCCTAGCTCTCCTTGTTAGTCTTGTTTTCCCTGTTCTCCTTTGGCAGGCTGATTTCAAAGGTGGCACCCTGCGGCACGGCCAGGGCCTGGATCGTTCCGCCATGGCCTTCAACAATCTGATGTACCAAGTGCAAGCCCAGGCCAAAGCCCTCATCTTTTTCCGTGTGCGAACCTCGCTGAAATTTGTCGAAAATACATTGACGTTCCGCCGCAGGGATACCTGGACCCTGGTCTGCCACCTGCAGCACAAACCGCTCCCTCTCCTCCCGCAGGCTCACCTGTACCATTGTGCCCGCATCACTGAATTTAACCGCATTATCGAGTAAATTGATGACCGCATGCACCAAAAGAGCCTCATCACCGCTGTAGGGAGAACTCTGCTCCGGCACATCCTGTCTGAGTTGAATGCTCTTCTTCTCTGCTGCGGTCTGAATCGTCTCAAGCGCCTCCGCCACCATCCGTTTCAGAGGAAAAGGGAAGCGTTTCACTTGCTGTCGGCCACTTTCCAGACGGGCAATATCCAGAAAGTCGCGGATCATCCGGTTGAGGCGTTCTGCCTGGCTGCAGATCTTCTGGGCATAGCCGCGAGTAGTGCCGTCCAAATCTTCGCTCAGCATCTGTCCATAGCCCAAAATAACCGTTAATGGTTGTTTGAGTTCATGGGAAACAATGGACACCACCTCGTCCTTAACCCGCTCCAGTTCCTTGATTTCAGTGACATCCTGGAGCAGTGCTAAATTTCCGGAAAAACCGATGTCCGATACCACCAGTCGGTGCAGACTGCCCTGGAGAAAACGGCGACCAGAACCCATGTGTACCTGCACATCAAAGTGCTGCAAGGCGTAGTCTTTATCGGTGCCCAGCAGTACAGCCTCTGCTGCCGGACGCGCCTCGACCTGGTGGGCAAATTTGGCAAAAACAGGCAGGGAGCTGCCCTCCTGGGGGGCAAAATACTGCCAAAACTCTCTAAAGGCAGCATTGGCAAAGATCGGCTCACCGCTCTTGTTTTCCCAGAGAATCAGTGGCGGCAACTCCCGGTTCAGGAGGTTTTCAAGAAAATGGTGTTGCAGGCTCAGGGCAGCAGCAGCCTCCTGCAGACGTCTGAGGTGAT
>Ga0334885_1004566_pt1 | contig 11884 bp, 8 predicted proteins | sample GraSluR1_MG_8_FD_207233 | JGI IMG/M metagenome (GOLD analysis project Ga0334885, IMG submission 207233) | Sludge microbial communities from methane-producing bioreactor in Wageningen University, Netherlands - Granular Sludge_31_05-R1 | ecosystem: Engineered > Bioreactor > Anaerobic > Unclassified...
AGGACTCCCCTACCCGCCCTTAACCCACCTCGTATTGGTGATTATGGAATCTTTGCAGCCAAAATCAAGTGCTTCGATGCCGACATTGCATACAGTCATCTCAAGGCAATCAATGCTGAAATGCTATCTTCCATAACCAAAAGTCCCTCAGGGCAAAGGCATTTTTACATTAACGATCCCTATGGCAATACATTCGAGATCATTGAAGCCAAAGCGAATTGGTTTAAAAAACCAACAAAACCTACTGGTGCAACCTACGGTGCAGTAATTGGGGTTAGCGACATAGATAAAGCCCTTCCTGTTTATCAGGAGATCCTTGGGTTCGACAAAATACTAGCCAACAATACTGGCAACTTTATTGATTTGGCTTCATTACCAGGGGGAAATCAAACGTTCAGAAGGATTATTCTAACACACAGTTCACCACGTAAAGGGCCCTTCAGCAAAATGTTTGGCGATGCACAAATTGAACTTATACAGGCACTCGAAAGAAAACCGGTAAAAATCTATGAAAATCGATTCTGGGGTGATTTGGGATATATCCACCTCTGTTTTGATATACGAGATATGAGGGCTCTCGAAGAAGAGTGCAACACAAAGGGTTTCCCGTTTACAGTCAACTCAAACATAAAGCATAGCCAAGCAGGCAGTTTCGATATGGGAGAGGCTGCTGGGCATTTCTCTTACATTGAAGACCCTGATGGCACCCTGATCGAATTCGTAGAGACACATAAAGTTCCCATACTAAAAAAGTTTGGAATCTACCTTAATCTCAACAAACGCTCTGACGACAAACCCCTTCCTGATTGGATTATTCGAATGCTTGGGTTGAAGAAGGTGAAGGATTTGTAGAGCTAGGAATATCAAAGTCTATAAATAATTCCATAAAGAATCTTCGCGCATAGCACTTTCTAGTCTTGGTGGCTCATACCAAAAGATTGTCATTAATAACAAACCTTACTTTTAGCCACATTCTTGGGATAATATCAAGTAAAACTATACTTTCATCACATAAATTTGCCCTGCTTCATCCTTGATAACTTTAACATCTTCTCCTTTGCTGATGAATCCATCCTCGGAAACGGCATCGAAAATCTCATCTTCAATCTCCACCTTTCCCGATGGGCGTAGCACGGTTAAAGCCTTTCCAACCTTCCCAAGCATCTCTTTTTGGTGTTTATCAATACCTATATATCCATCATCCTTTGATAAACTTGAGTTTAGCGAAAGTCCCGGAAATGTTGGGGAAGTGATAAGCCTACGGCTTAGGATTATCGAAAGGATAAGCCCTGTGAAAAGGGATACAGATACAACAACAAGGGGTTTTAACACCTCAATCCATGAGAATGGACGTACATCACGGAATATATCGTTATCAATCATTCCCAGCGTAAGGCCTAAAATAATCAGGATTATACCGCTTATTCCTGTTACTCCAAAGCCAGGAATTGCAAAAACCTCTACCGCAATTAGAGCCAACCCCACAATGAAAATGATCAACTCATAATGCTCCGTGAGCCCCTCAACGTAGAGTGGAGCGAAATATACAATGGCAGCTAGCACTGCAATGGCCAGTGGGAAACCTATGCCTGGGGTTTGCAGTTCGAAGTAAAGGCCACCAATGATTAGCATTATAAGGAACCCCGAAACCATCGGATGGGTAAGAAAACCGATTAGCTTATCCATTGCAGTCGGTTTAAATTCTACAATTTCGTAATTCTCAATGCCTACCATTTTGAGCAGTTCAGCTACCGACTCTGCCTTACCCTCGCAGTATCCCCACTCCATGGCCTCATCGGCGGTAAATGTTAGAACTTTATCATCGTCAATTAAACCTTCTACAGTTACTGAAGGGTCAACCATAGCCTCAGCAATCTTGGGATCACGTCGCCATTTAACAATGGCTTCACCATCAACCAATAAGGTATCTTTGCCTTTTGCCTCAGCGGTTGCCCGCATAATGCCGCGCATAAACGACTGATACTTATCGGGTGCTACCTCTCCAGTTTGATTTACTACTGTTGCCGCACCTATGCTTCCTCCAGGGCGCATATATATGCTATCGCATGCTATACTGATCAATGCACCAGCCGAAGCCGCCTGATTATCAATAAACACCCAAACAGGTATTTTGCTATTCAGAATTTTGGTGCGAATTGAATCAGCAATGTTAACCATTCCGCCATATGTATTTAGGTGAATTAGCATAATATTAGCATTTTGCTCATATGCTTCAATAAATCCTTTTTGAACTTGTCGCCATGCCGAAGGCATTATATCCTCTCTTATGTTGATCTTGTATATCAACTGCTTGTTTTCCATCACTAAAGAATCTGTTTCAGCATAAATTGTGTTATGAACAGCATCAACTAGTAAAAGAGATAGGATAATACATAAATGTTTCATAAAGGCAATTTTTAGGTTATACAAAAATGAAAAACAATTAAATAAACTATTGAACTAAAAATTCTTTGGCTAAATCAGAAAAAACGTTAATGGATTCTCTCTTCTTCTCATCTAAAGTAAAAGAAATATTTTTATTGAGGTAATTCTCAGCATCATTTTTTGGTAAAATTGTATTTCCATGATATTCAACTGATAATGAAATTCTATCCAAACCATATTTCAATGCGTTATTGAATCTTTCTAAAAAAGATTTGTCAAGTTCTTGTTTGGTTGTCCATACTGCAAATACCATAGGCAAATTGGTTAAAGCATTCCATTCGTTTGCCAAATCGTAATTTATTTTAAATCGCGATTCCAAATCAAATACCTTATCTCCAATAGCCACAATGCCTTGCTTTGGCAAAATCTGATCTAAACTATTTATTGGCCCAAAAGGCTTCCAATCAATGCTTTTTTTCCAGTGGTGTTTTGCAAGTACCTTTATTAAGGTTATGGATGTCAATGAATGGTAATCAAGGTAAATTGTATCAATTTCGTCAATGGAGGAATTGCTAAGAAGAGAAACTGTTCTAACTCTTTCCTTTGCTCCAATGCAATAATCGGTGATAATCTTAAATTCCTTTCTACCTATAATCGAAGCCAGGGGGACAAGTCCGATATCAGATTCTCCAGAAATAACTTTTCGCGCGCACTCGGCTGGGTAATCAAGCATCAAGTAAATAGAATCACCAATCTCTGCATGTTTTAAACCATAAACAAAGGGTGCTGTATTGAGATATGAAACGGCTGAAACTTTGATTTTTTCTGACATATCTGTGTTCAATGAGTAAATCAGTAATTATTGAAAAACCATTATGCGAAGTTAATCAAAATAGACCTTTCAAGTGAAGCAAAATGGTAAGACATTTTTGTTAAAAACATTTCCACAAAACACACAATAAAAAACCCTTCATTTTGTTTGCTGATTGTTAACTTTGCATTTTTCAAAAGTTAAATGTATGGAATTAACTCCACTTACTGCAGTTTCCCCTCTAGATGGAAGATATAGGGATTCTCTAAACGGATTGGATGCATTTTTTTCAGAGTTTTCACTTATTCAATATCGAGTTCTTGTTGAAATTGAATACTTCATTGCGCTTTGCGAAATTCCTTTGCCACAATTATCTGCAATGAATTCCGAACTTTTCGAAAAATTACGGGCTATTTACCGAAATTTCACACTAGATGATGCTTTACGGGTTAAGAATATTGAAAAAAGCATAAACCACGATGTGAAGGCGGTTGAGTACTTTGTAAAAGAAAAGTTCAAAGAGATTGGCATTGAGAAATTTGGCGAATTCGTTCATTTTGGATTAACCTCGCAGGATATCAATAACACTGCCTTCCCCTGCATGCTTCGCGATGCTGGTCATGAAGTTTACTATCCTTTACTTGACCAGCTTATTGAAAAGTTGGAACAACTGTCAAGCCTTTGGGCTGAAGTACCCATGCTTTCGCGCACTCATGGGCAACCTGCATCACCCACTCGGTTGGGAAAAGAGATAGCAGTTTTTACTGAGAGAATCATTAAGCAGGTTAACTTACTTCGGAAAATCCCAGTATCGGCTAAATTTGGAGGTGCAACCGGTAATTTTAATGCCCACCATGTGGCTTACCCAGATATAGACTGGATTGAATTTGCCAATAACTTTGTAAATAAAACTTTAGGGCTTGATCGTTCGCAAATAACCACTCAAATTGAGCACTACGATAATCTGGCCGCAACCTTCGATAATCTTAAACGAATTAATGTTATTCTAGTTGATTTTTGTCGCGATGTATGGACCTACATTTCCATGGATTACTTCAAACAACGTATCAAAGAGGGAGAAGTGGGATCATCGGCTATGCCACATAAGGTTAACCCAATTGACTTTGAGAATGCTGAGGGTAATCTTGGCATTGCCATTGCACTGTTTGAGCATTTATCGGCAAAATTACCCATTTCACGCCTACAACGCGATCTAACCGATAGTACAGTGCTAAGGAATATTGGCGTTCCATTTGCTCATACCATCCTTGCCATGAAAGCCATTTTAAAAGGATTAGAAAAATTGGTTATTAATCCACAAGTGATCAACACAGATCTGGAAAAAAATTGGATTGTCATATCGGAAGCCATTCAAACCATTCTTCGTCGTGAAGGTTACCCAAATCCTTACGAAACACTTAAAGATCTAACAAGAACTGGTAAACCTATTACAAAAGAAGAATTTATGGATTTTATTGACAAACTGAAAGTTGAAAGTAGGGTAAAAGATGAGTTAAGACGAATTACACCCTTTAATTATACTGGCATTAACCCTTAATCTAATGTTTCGATAAAAATCAATACAATTTATTTTTTGCTTCAACTCTTTAAATCAACATATGAAAAAATTCTACAAGGTTTTTAAGTTCATCTTCCCCTATAAATGGAAAGCAGCAGCAAGTATTTTTGCAAACATTTTTTCCGCTTTCTTCTCGCTTTTCTCTCTCACCATGATCATTCCATTTCTAAGCCTCCTCTTTGGCACTGTTCCTCTTGTTGAGGAACGTCCTGATTTTGTGTTGAGCATCGAATCAATTAAGGATACATTTTACTTTACAATAAGCAAAGTAATTATCAATCATGATAAAGCTACTGCTCTGCTCTTTGTAATTTTTATTGTGATCATTGCTTCCTTTCTCAAAAACTTTTTCACATATATTTCCCTTTGGTATCTTGCTCCCATCAGGATTGGGGTAGTACGTGATATTCGCAATGCACTTTACAAAAAAATTCTAGAACTTCCACTGGGATTCTTCTCCGAAGAGAAAAAGGGCGATATAATCAGCAAGATGACAAACGATGTGAATGAGATTGAAGTATCGATCATCCGTTCGCTGGAAATGTTCTTCAAAGAACCTATAATCATAATCATTCATTTATCTGCTCTAATTATAATGAGTCCTGGGCTCACACTTTTTGTTCTACTTATCCTTCCGATTGCTGGTGGTGTTATTGGCCGTGTGGGCAAAACGCTGCGTAAAACATCATTTAAAGGGCAACGAAAAATGGGTGCATTGCTATCAATAATTGAGGAAACGCTAGGAGGATTGAGAATTATTAAGGCTTTCAATGCCGAAGGCAAAATGCGTGAACGTTTCGAAAGCGTCAATTCTTTCTATACCCATTTGATGACAAAAATGTGGCGTCGTAGGGATCTTGCCAGCCCTCTAAGCGAATTCTTGGGGACAATAGTCATTGTTTTGGTACTCTGGTTTGGAGGAAGGCTCGTTTTTCAGGGGCAGGGAAATATGTCTCCGGAGGGGCTTATCGGTTATATTGCCATTTTCTACATGATTATTAACCCTGCAAAATCCTTCTCTAGTGCTTATTTTAACGTACTAAAAGGTATGGCATCTGCCGATAGGCTAGATGGTCTACTTCATGCCAATAATCCTATCAAGGATACAGCTGGAGCACTTGAAATCAATGAATTTAATAGTGCTATCGAATATAGAAGTGTTAGTTTTAAATATCAAAACGACTACGTTTTAAAGAATATCAACTTAACCATTGAGAAGGGTAAAACCATTGCCCTTGTGGGGCAATCGGGTTCAGGAAAAAGTACTTTTGTAGATCTTCTACCCCGCTTCTACGATGTAATGGAAGGTGAGGTGTTAATTGATGGCATTAACATCAAAAAATTTACGCTGAATAGTCTCCGCAACCTTATGGGTAATGTTAATCAGGAGCCCATACTGTTCAACGATAACTTCTACAACAACATTTCTTTTGGTGTTGATAGTACAAATGAAAAGGATGTGGAAAATGCAGCTAAAATTGCCAATGCTCACGATTTTATCGTTGCCACACCTAATGGATATCACTCAAACATCGGCGATAGGGGTAGCAAACTTTCTGGCGGACAACGGCAAAGGGTTAGCATTGCCAGAGCAATACTGAAAAATCCTCCTATAATGATTCTCGATGAGGCAACATCATCCCTCGACACAGAGTCGGAACGTTTGGTTCAGGATGCCATTGAAAATCTTATGAAAAACAGAACATCGCTGGTTATTGCTCACCGCTTATCAACTGTTAAGAATGCTGATTTAATCTGTGTACTCCATGAGGGTGAGATAGTTGAAAGAGGAAAGCATGATGAACTTCTTGAATTGGGTGGTTACTACGCTAAACTGTACCAGCTGCAAATGTAAAAAACTTTACAGCCAGTAAATCTTCACTGATAATATCTTTGCCTACATGCCTCAAAAAGCATTATGGCCGATGCAGTTGATACATTCAACGAATCGGCAATCCCGCGCATGGGTATTATTACGGTATCATCTGCGGTATCGATCCATGTTTCTGTTATTCCTGTAGCCTCTGTGCCCATAACGATTGCCGAAGGCAACGTAAAGTCGATCTGAAAGTATGGTTTTGATGCCCTTAGATGAGTAGCAATTATTTGAATTCCCTTTTTCTTTAGCCATCCAATGGCTTCAACGCTTGAACATAATGCGATAGACTGGGTAAATACACATCCCAGCGAAGCCCTTATAGTATTTGGATTATATAAATCGGTTAGTGGATCACAAATAATGATTCCCGAAATCCCTGCTGCATCTGCAGTTCGCAAAATAGCCCCAATATTGCCGGGTTTCTCAACACCCTCAATTACAAGCAATAGAGGATTATCTTCAACATTAATATTCTCAAGCAAATGTTGCCTTGGTTTTGCAACAATTATCAGTCCTCCCGCATTTTCCCTGTATGCTACCTTGCTGTAGACATCATGTGTAACTTGAAAAAGATTGATATTCTTGACTTTTCCAACTATCTTTTCAACTTCAGAGTACTCAACTATTTCAGGGCAAAAGTAAGCTGAGTCAATCTTGTAATCCGATACTACAGCTTTCTCAATTTCCTTTATACCTTCAACGATAAAAACACCTTGCTTTCGTCGCTCGCTTGATTTCTGAAGGTGAATCAGGTTTTTGATCCTATCATTCTGTCTGCTACTAATAATTTCTACCTTACTGCCCATATTCATACCTTTATACTATACGGTAATTCTCATCCTCGTTCGTTGAGGGATTAAAAAAACTTAATGAGGGCTTATACTCTAACTTTAACATCTTTTCCGAAATAGGGTGCTTAAACTCAATTTTGTAGGCAGCTAAACGAATCTGCCTTCTCACAGTGCCTTCGGCACCGTACTTCCTATCACCCACAATGGGACAACCAATGGCAGAAAGATGTGCCCTTATCTGGTTTTTTCGTCCGGTATGCAGGGTGATCTCCAGCAGAGTGTATTGTTTAACCCTTTCTAAAATCTGAAACTCTGTTTTGGCAAATTTACTCCCCTCTACATTTGTATTGTATACCCTTACCCTTTGATTTTCATCGTCCTTAAGCCAACTTTCAATTACACCTTTTGCTGTTTCGGGAGTACCCTCAACCAACGCTAGATACTTCTTGGTGACAGTGCTCCAAACATCCTTCATTGTAGTCTGAAAATCCTCCGATTTCGCAAAAATGATTAAACCTTCAACCTCTCTATCGAGCCTGTGAACTGGCCATAACCTCAATTTTTTCCCATCCCGATCGGCGATGAATTGCTCAAGTATTGTGTGGGTTGAGGTAGCTGAAACCTGATTCTTATCCTTGCATGAAAGAACACCTGCCGTTTTTTGGGCAACAATCAAATATTCATCCTCAAAATGAATGGATATGGGGTTGCTCCTTGTTGGTGGGGTAACATTTCGCTCAACTTTAACCACTTTAATAAAATCGAGTACTTGTCCCTGTTCAACCATAAGCATAGGATGGTTCTTAACAGCTTTGCCATCAACCATGATACTGGATGTACCGATAAACTTTTTAGCCCCCTGTTTAGAAATACCTCTGTTCATCTCCATCACTACTTCGAGCAGGGTTGCGGTTTGCCTGGCAGTGTATTTCATGGCTGAGGTTTGATAAAGCGATTAATCATTACGGAATCTTACATATGTTCCAAGCGGAAGGTCAATACCTGTTTCGGAGCGAATATAAGACTCACCAAACATTAACCTTTTAGAGCCAAAGTGCGATTCTACCAAGTTCTTTGATATCAGGGGAGAGTATCCCAATGAGTAAAGGTTGAGTACAAAAAAACTACTCTTTGGCTCTAAAAGGTTTGTACAGGCATTTAGAACTTCGTTTATGTTCTCATCAAGAATCCACCTTTCACCACCAGGCCCACGACCATAAGCAGGAGGATCGAGAATAAGTCCCTGATAGGTTTTTCCTCTTTTCTCCTCACGTCTTAAAAACTTTAACGCATCGTCAACAATCCATCGAATATCAGACAGTTTGCTCAGGGTCATGTTTTCTTTAGCCCAGTTTACAACCTGCTTAACAGCATCGAGGTGTGTCACCTCTGCCCCCGCTGCCCTTGCTGCCAAGGAGGCACCTCCGGTGTATGCAAATGCGTTGAGCACTCTTGGGTTAGACACTCTGCTCTCACGAACAAAACTATAGATAAAATTCCAGTTGTCAATCTGCTCGGGGAATATCCCAACATGACCAAAAGAGGTTAGGCTAAGCTTAAGAGTAAAACTTCCCTGAGGAAGTGGACATTTTATCAGCCAATTATCAGGCATCTTCTTAAAAAAGTTCCATCCGCCGTTTCCCGGCTCACCACTCCTATACGATACTTTCTGCTGTTCACGTTTAAAGTGGGCGTGAGCCAACTTTTGCCATTCGGCATTGCTCATCTTTCTCTTCCAGATTGCTTGTGACTCAGGACGTATCAAATAGTAAGGGCCAAACCTTTCGAGTTTCTCAAAGTCTCCACAATCAATTAGTTGGTAATCTGGAATTTTTTTTGTTACAAGCCTATTCAAGAGTGATAAATCATTGTTAAAAATTGCTTCTACAAATGTAACACATATAATTATAAACAATATTACTCGAGCAAATTGAAAAGTATTTAGGTTTTCTGATAGACCGATCATTTAGGTTGCATCAATTTGAAGGAATCCTATACTGCTACTTATATAATCATTGAAATGACTCGGCTTGGAGCGCTTCGGTAATAACAATGTATTAACTGATCTTATTAACTTATTAATTTCATCGATTGAAAAAAATTGAAATTATCCTGCAATAAATAATTTATTTTCTTAGATTTGAAGTGCGAGTGCTTATCAATCAACTTAAAGCATCTCCCTTTCTACCCTACAAAGCTTACCTAAAACATAAAAAAGTTATGATCAAATTTTCGTTAACATCCTTAATCATTTTGTTTTGCTTTTCGCTTTTAGCGCAAACCCCAGCATCATTTTCATATCAAGCTGCTATTAGAGATATCAGCGGGAATGTTGTTGCTAATCAGGCAGCAAGCATAGTGATTGATATCCTTCAGGGAGGATATGAAGGAATCAGTGTATTTTCCGAAACTCACAATGTAACCACCAATGCTCAAGGAGTTATAAACTTGACCATTGGATCAGTTGAAGATTTAAATGTAGTTGACTGGAGTTCAAACAGTCACTTTATCAGAATTACAGTTGATGGTACTATCATAGGGACTTCCCAGCTCATTAGCGTTCCCTATGCGCAACACTCAAAGACTGCAGAAAGCGCCGAAGAATCTGATCCCATTTTTACATCAAGTTTTGATCTAGATGGTGCTTCCTCTGGTGATATTCTGCAATTTGATGGCACGTCATGGGTGAAGGTTACCCCCAATTACATTTCAGATTACACCGTAACCGAGGGTGATGTTACAGCACACCAGGGTGCGTTGAGCATCACAGAGAGCCAAATCTCCGATCTTCAAACCTACTACCTTGCATCAAATCCTGATGGATTTATTGCTGATTATACTGTAACGGAGGAAGATGTTACGGCTCATCAATCCGCTTTGGAAATTACCGAAAGTCAGATCAGCGATTTAGGCAGCTATATTGAAGCTGAAACCGACCCCATTTACACGGAAAATTTCGATTTTTCCGGAGCTACAATTGGCGATTTACTACAATTCAACGGCACAAAATGGGTAAAGGTGACGCCAAACTATTTAACGAGCTACACCGAAACTCAGAGTTTAGAAGATGTTTTAACAGTGAATAACTCAGCAGGTAGTAAAAACATCACCAACCTAGCCGACCCATTAAGCGATCAGGATGCTGCCACAAAGGCATACGTAGATGCGCTAAAAGAATTGATACTTAACTTGCAGGCAGATGTTGGAGTTACCGATGCCCGGGACGGAAATCACTATAATGCCGTTCGAATTGGTAACCAGATTTGGATGTCGGAAAATTTGAAATATTTACCATCAGTCGATTTTATTACTAATGGTAGCACAACAGAGCCCCACTACTATGTTTATGGATACAATGGGATAGACGTTGCAGCAGCAAAGGCAACAGCAGATTACTCCACCTACGGTGTGCTTTACAATTGGCCTGCAGCCATGAACGGTGAAGCAAGCAGTAGTTCAAATCCTAGTGGTATTCAAGGTGTTTGCCCCGTTGGCTGGCACTTACCAAGCAATGCCGAATGGACAGAACTAATTGATTATCTTGGAGGAGCAAGTGTGGCTGGAGGTAAATTGAAAGAAACAGGCACAGACCATTGGAGCAATCCGAATACTGGGGCAACCAACGAAAGTGGTTTCACTGCTCTACCAGGAGGTGAACGCAGAGCTGATAATAACACAACCTCTTTGAAAAATGAATATGGCTTTTGGTGGAGTGCAACTGAAATAAGCTCGGTTTACGTTTCTCACGTGTATATTCGAAATAATTATAGCAATGCATACACTAGTATATTGACAAAAGATTATGGATTTTCTGTTCGTTGTATAAAAGACTAAAATATACCATAATATCATTACAAAACCCCATAAGCCATTGAATGCTCATGGGGTTTTGATTTTTCAACACATATCAGTACATTTCTTGAAGAGAAGCTTCAACCCCACGAACACCAAGCTTGTATGGAATGCTTGGACAATTCATCACCTCTTGGGTAAGACCCCTGCTAAGGATGACTGCTCTAGCCCGTAGGGCTTGTATATCAATAAAACAGGTAGCAAACCCACTCTTTTGTTGCCCGTAGGGCATCAACAAAAACGGCAGGCCCTGAAGGTTCATCCCCTACGGGGAAAGAACTCTATCACTATTCTTTTTTATTAGTATTAATGCCCTACGGGCAAGGAGAAATCAAAAAAACCTGGGATTAGCTGCGCTGATCCCCAAGGAGGGTGGCTTCAAAAGAATTCAGCCGGTTGCAAGGCAACCGCTTTTTTATTGCCCATGCCCTCTCGCTCAAACAAGTTTGGCTCAGGGATGCATGGGATTAGCTGCGCTGATCCCCAAGGAGGGTGGCTTCAAAAGAATTCAGCCGGTTGCAAGGCAACCGCTTTTTTATTGCCCATGCCCTCTCGCTCAAACAAGTTTGGCTCAGGGATGCATGGGA
>Ga0334885_1004578_pt1 | contig 11855 bp, 10 predicted proteins | sample GraSluR1_MG_8_FD_207233 | JGI IMG/M metagenome (GOLD analysis project Ga0334885, IMG submission 207233) | Sludge microbial communities from methane-producing bioreactor in Wageningen University, Netherlands - Granular Sludge_31_05-R1 | ecosystem: Engineered > Bioreactor > Anaerobic >...
CCCTTCTGAAAGTAGGACCGCCTGATACTGTTTTCCTGTAACGGTTATGATTATGTTCCTCCCCATCTATCGAGACACCTAGTAGTATCTTGTTGTCGGAGAAAAATTTACACCAATCTTCGTTCAGTGTTGTGCCATTTGTCTGGAAAGCGTTATCTATCCTCTTACCTCCGGCATATTTCTTTTGAAAATCAATGGCTTTCTTGTAAAAATCGAGTCCCAACAGTGTCGGCTCGCCGCCCTGCCATGTAAATGTCACCACCGGTACCTCGTTTGCCTCAATGAATTGTCTGGTGAACTCTTCAAGCAGTTCGTCCGACATCCTGAATCTTGAGACATCCGGATAGAGATTCTTCTTTTCAAGATAATAACAATAAGTACAATTAAGGTTACATGCCGATCCGGCCGGTTTTAGCATAACCTGAAAAGCAGCAGGTCGTCTGAGCTTAAGGGCATCGGTGAAGAGAAGAGTTGATTTCATTCAGTCAGGATGCAGTTTTTTCCGGTTCAAACAGTGTATCCCTCTCAAGAGGGTATATAGGTCTTCTCAGGCGGCTGTACGGTAGCTTTTCTATTCGCATGTCACCAGCTCCCGGAGTCAAAAGCATTATATGTCTGGGTGCTATCTGTGTAAGCCCGGGGTAAAGGTACCCCATTTTTGTCACGACGATCTTACGCTCAAGCGGGTTGATTCCGCAAGCTTCAAACTGCGATGGGTCCCTGAATGTGGCAGGACCATCGGTAAGGACTACTTCAACGGATCCTGTTTTAATCAGCACCATACCGGGCTGAACGATCCTCAAAACTTCTGCATCTGTCTCTAATGGCGGTCCGTAACGTTTATCGATAGTGGCCCCGATGGAGAGCCTGATCTTTTTGCCCTCCCCGGCTTCAACACATCGTTTCACAGCAGCAGCATCGTTTATACAGGCTACTACTGCGCTACTGACTTTCCTTTCAATAAGATGACGTAACACTAACGGAAGATCTCCCGGTGTGCTTGCCGTAACATTGTCTCCGCTGTCGGTGAGGAAGACCGTTGATTCCTTTGCCGACAGGGCTTTTGATACACCTTCCTCCAGTTCTGCTGTTTCACAGCCATAATCAAAATCATGCCGGGCATCCCATATCTTACGGGCAAGGTAAATTGCTGCAGCCCGTGCCGCTTCCTTCGACCCGTCAGCCGTTATCATTACTGACATCCCTGTGTGCGGGGCATCAGTCCAGGCACACCCGACAAACAGGGTGGCAGCAAGTATCTGTGACGAAAACCCCGGAATACCACTAAGCTCAATCCTGCGTGCCTCAGCGACAAGCGATCCAAATGGTTCAGCCGTGGTCATCGCTTTTTCTCCCTGCACAATGAATGGTATGGGCAGGATATATGAAACAGGTCTGATTTTACCCTCGAGAACATCAAGAAGGAGCCTTCCTGCATGCTCGGCCGTTTCAACGGCATCAGTATGCGGAGCCGTTTTTAGCCCCACAAGGATATCGCCATACAGACCAAGCTGTGGCGGAATATTCCCGTGAAGATCGTATGTGCAGGCAATTGGCACGCCTGTACCGATCATCTGACGTATCTCTTCAACCAGAACCGTTTCGGCATGTCCGATTCCTTCGGCATACATTGCTCCGTGAAGCCGCAAAAAGACGGCATCAACGGGCATGTTGTCCCGCAGGGAGCTCAGAATAGTGTCCATCGCTTCGCGGCAGGGCTTTTCTTCGATAAGCCCTCCACCCGAAGGAGTGGCGCTTATACCCGGGACTATCTCAAGACCGGCTCCTTCCCAAGTTCTTATCCCGGCACTCCCCACACCGGAAAACCGCCAGGCGGATGTGGCGACCGGGTGAAATGTATTGGTCTCGTGTGCAAATCTTGCTATGAATATCCGTCTGGATGAACCACCGGGACTCCTGAACTTCAGGATTTCGCCAGCCGTTATTCCCCATACTGCAAGAGGAGTGCCGGCTGCGGTCATTATTGTAGTGCCTAACTGTCTGATAAATCTCCGCCTGTTTTGCATGAGTGGAAAGATTTACTTATTCTGATCTAAATATATGGAGTAAAAATAGAAATTTTGTGAATTTTTTCCATGAATCCTGAAATGCATCAGGATACTTGCCATAAAACCTTACAGCAGGCAGGTAAAGGGAGTGCGGTTCTCTGCATATCCAGACTAACCTGCAACAATAGAATTATCATGCAGATAAATGTGAAACTACGGCGAATCTGCCTTAATAATCAGGTCCGCCTTGTGTTGTTCCTCGACAAATAACGGTTTCTTGCCTCCTCCGGATCAGCATCGGGTGATATGTAAATCTTTGTCCGGTGGTCAATTACTACTACCTGAAGTTTATTCAGGTCCGGTGATTTGAAAATTACCTGCTTTTTGTCGTACGTTGAATAATTTCTATCCTTCAATTGATTTGGTTTTGTTATTGTTATTGCTATGTAAAAAAAAAGTCCCACATCAAGCGGGACTTAAAATTCTAAATGTCTATAATTGATTAAACTAAGTAAGCTTAACATTAACTGCATTCAATCCTTTTTTTCCCATCTCCACGTCAAAGGTTACCTCATCATTCTCACCGATCCTGTCTATCAATCCGGTTACATGTACAAAATACTCAACCTCTGAATTGTCCTCTTTAATGAATCCAAATCCTTTTGATTCATTGAAGAATTTTACTGTTCCATTACTCATAATCTTTGTTTAAATTAAATAATGCCGCAAGATACAACTAATAATCGGGATATTCTATTTATTTTCAATAAATTAATATTTTTTAATATTTCAGGTGAAATAATTGGGAAACCACTTTTTTTGACGATAATGTTTTATCTGGTAAATTGCATAAATATTAAACTATAAAAGCACCCATTATGAAAAGAAGAGACTTCATAAAGATAAGTACGGCTGGTACGGCAGGACTGGTATCTCCGTATATCATACCCTCTGCGACGCAGGAGAGGAAAATGAGGATCGGACTGATAGGTGCCGGATGGTACGGCATGGTAATTACAACAGCCGCCCTCAAGGCGGGAGGTGTTGAAGTGATAGGTATTTGCGATGTCGATTCAGATCACCTTGCAAGCAGTGCCGACGAGGTGGAGAAAATGCAGGGTACAAAGCCGCGGACATTCAAGTATTACCAGGATCTGCTTGACATGAAGGGACTTGAGGCGGTTTTCATCGGAACGATCCCTCACTGGCATGCCCTTCAGTTCATTGCGGCCTGTGAGAAGAAACTTGATATTTACTGCGAGAAACCACTGGCCTACGATGTCATGGAAGGGATTGCCATGGTTAATGCCTGGAAAAAAGCCGGCAATATCGTTCAGCTGGGATTTCAGCGCCGCCAGAGCCAGGCATTCATGAAAGCAAAAGAACTAATTGAGAATGGTACTATTGGCAATGTGCACCAGATCGTTGCGCAGATACATTACAATCCCGGACCGCAGGACACTAAGATACAGCCGCCACCGCCATCGCTCGACTGGGAGGATTGGTGCGGCCCTGCCCCGAAGCTCGATTACCGGCCCAGCATCGCCCACAGATCATGGCGGCTTGAGAAGGAGTATGGCAACGGACATCTTGTTGACTGGGGTATCCACCATATCGACATAATACGTAAAATAATGGGAGAGGGGATGCCACGGGAGTTCTACTCAACAGGCGGTATCTTTTCTCTGAAAGACCAGATAACCTCACCGGATACACTGACAGCCCACATGGCATTTAAGAAGGCGCCTGTGATATGGCAGCACCGCCTCTGGGGTAACGGCGACGTAACAAGGGAATTCAATAACGGTATATTTTTCTATGGTGATAAGGGAACTCTGTTTGCCGAAGATAACAAGGTTGTTGTTTTTCCGGCGGGAAGGAATGCACAGCGCGAGGATTTATCTATCCCCACACCAATGATGCAGGACAACCATGTGATCAATTTCCTGGATGCCGTCCGTAAGAAGGACAGAAGCCTTATAAGCTGTGATCCGGAAGATGCCTTCAGGTCAAGTGCAACGGTTCAGCTAGCCACTATTGCATACAACACTGGAACAGTGGTTAAATGGGATGATGAAAAAAAGGAGATCATAGGTAATCCGGCTGCAACGGCCCTGCTTAAAAGGGAATACAGGGGCAGATATATCCATCCGCAGAATTGAGGCTCACTCACTGAAATGCTGCAGGAATTCCGGTAAGCCATATTCCTTGCATAATCCACTGAATTCTTTAAGAAGCTCTGTGCTGAACGGCATACCTTTCTCTTTTCTTTCCGTCCAAATGTCATGTTCCTTTTCTCCAGCGGTATAGATTCGGTTTTGTCCCGGCATCTTTTTCGAAGCCCTTAACTCCCTCAGTATATCCCCGGTGATCTTTTTGAAGTCGGAAGGATCGGTAAAGGAACTGATATCAATAACGATAAAGAAGTGCCCTAAAGGATATGGTATTTTCTTTCCGTCTTTCATGCCGAGCAGCATCTTCATATAGGCACCCTGCTGAAGAGCTGCAGAAAGGATCTCAACAACAGTGGCATAACCATATCCCTTGTACCCTGCCGTCTCTTCTCCGATACCTCCGAGAGGGGTAAGAGCAGCTTTGCCGGCAATCAGATCCTGTAGCACTTCTGCCGAATTGGTTTTACTTTCACCGTTCTCGTCAATCACCCATCCTTTGGGCAGCTCCTTTCCTTCACGGGCGTAGAGTTCCACCTTGCCCCTCTGAGTTATCGATGTGGCACAATCGAGAAGGAAGGGAAAAGGTTCGTCTGCCGGCATGCCAAAGGTAAGCGGATTGGTTCCAAGCATGTTCTCCACTCCAAACGTGGGTGCGATCGATGGTCGTGCATTCGTACCTGTTATTCCGATCATATCCTCACGGACAGCCATAAGCGGATAATATCCGGCAAAGCCGTAATGAGTCGAATTACGGACAACAACCATTCCCATACCAAATTTCCTGGCTTTTTCAATGGCAATGTTCATTGCCTTAAAACCAACAACATGCCCCATACCGTTATGTCCGTCCACAACAGCTGTTGTGGGACCCTCCTTCACAATTTCTAATCTGGTGACAGGATCAAGTATGCCATCCCTGATGCGGTCGAGATAAATGTTTTTCAGCCGGTTTGCACCGTGCGAGTCAATCCCCAGCCTGTCAGCCCACAGCAGGACATCAGTTACAATCGTTGCATCTTCCTGAGGGATGCCTGCCTTTACCAGAACAGCCTCCATGAATCTCTCAACAACTTCGAATTCAATATATTTATGTGTCATCTCTAAGTCGGTATTTATTCATTTGTTCGACCTGGCCCAAAGTTATACTTTATGTCATGTAAACTACACAAGAAATAACAAGATATTTTTAAAAAAATAACACCAATACTAATTTAAAAGCCTCCTTTGCTCATTTAACCTTGACGAATGAATTCCGGCACTCTATATTTAATGGATAAAGTTAAACCGTCATGAAAAAACCAACAGTGACCAATTAATCATTAAGAATATACAAAAGATCAGATACTTCATTAATAACTCCTTATTTAATTTAATAAACATCACATGAAACCTCCATGTATTTTTATACGCAAACACAATAGTATAATAATTAACTACATGGAGGTTCCATCATACCATTAAAATAAATTATTATATGATGAAAAAAGAGAAAACAAACAAAACGACACCGGACACTTCAAGAAGGGACTTCCTGGTCCGGCTGCCTATGGCTGCTGCTGCGCTTGCACTCTCCAACTCGCTTGGCTTTGCGGTAACAACAGAACAGGGGACCCGCAGATTATATCTCAAATTTGATGGGATCTCCGGTGATTCACAGATGTCAAGGGACGGGATATACGAGTTTTCTGTAAACGAAGTTGAAAAACTGAAAACGGGTAGTCTTCCGTCAATTAACATCAAGTGGGAAATAAGTTACGACAGAAATAACTGGCAAAAAACTGAGGCAAATATTACGGATAAGTCTTTCATTAATAAGATAAACGATTTTGCCAAAAGAATCTAAGCGATGGAGATCTCGTCGGACGGCCGGGTAATGAGCCGCGATTCCGATTTCTCCTATGAATGCAGGATCTGCTGCAGATGCTGTCATGGGAAAGGGATCCAGGTGAACCCATACGAAACAATGAGGCTTGCAGAATGCCTCGGAATCAGTACCAGCGATTTCAGGGAAAAATATCTTATTAATCAGTTCCTGCGGCATAAGGACAACTCCGACGCCTGTGTTTTTTTAGATATAACAGGTTGCATGGTGCACCGCGACCGTCCACTGGTTTGCAGGCTCTATCCCCTGGGAAGGGCAAGACTCGAAAATGGGGAAGAAATATTCTTTAAGGTAAACCCACATCCCGAATCCGAAGGTGTTTACGGCCAGGCTTCAACCGTGGATCAGTTTTTATTGTCACAGGATGTGGAACCTTTTATCAGAGCTGAAAAAGAGTATCTGGAATTGATAAAAAAGTTGGCCGGGGCAGCATTGGACCTAAAAGAAACGGAGAATCTAAGTAATACAAGCAGCCCGGCAGAATTTGACGACTCCAGATGGATCCTCGATCCGGATCCGGTATTAAACAGATATTGTGAATTTAAAGGGATAAGATTCCCAGCCACTTCCCGGGATAAGCTGGAAATACATCTTCAGGCACTTTTTGCATGGGTGGAAGGGGAATGGGACCCTCTTAGCTGACCTGCAGCCATCTGTTACACATAGTTTTTAAGCAAAAACCTGCTATCTTTAGGGTTCTTTTTTATTGTAATCCGGAAGAAATGAAAAGAACTCCTTTAAAGGCGATGCTGAATTATTTTCATTGTTCTGTTCTGATTGCATTCATGACAGTTACCACCATAATCCAGGGACAGGTTCTGCAGAATCGTGCCTCACAGGATATGATTAAATCGGGAATTGATAATATATACAATCTTGAATTCGAGGCTGCTGAAGAGGTGCTTGCCAGGCTTGAGACCAGGCATCCCGGTCATCCGGTCTATCTGCTTTATAACGGTATGCTGACTTTCTGGAAGCATTATCCCTTACTTCCCGGATCATCCGGCCGGGCCTCTTTCGAGTCCGACCTGCGCAAGTGTATTCAGCTGTGCGAGCAGGAAGAATGGGCGCCTGAGTACCAAGCGGAGATCACACTGGCAAATATATGCGCCAGGGGCCTGTTATTACTATTCTATACAGATAACGACATGAGCATGAACGTAATACCACTGGCTATCGGAACCTACAAGTATGTGATGAGATCCTTTGAACTTGCATCCACTTATGCTGACTTTTACTATTTCACCGGATTATATAATTACTACCGTGAAGCTTATCCGCGGTTCTATCCGGTTTACAGAGCTCTCGTCGCACCTTTTCCCCGTGGCGATGAGATCAGGGGGCTGACTGAATTGGCAAGGGCCGCTGAATCTGCAATATTCCTGAGCGCCGAATCGTATTTTATTCTTTCCTGGATTTATAACGGATATGCGAACGACTTTATCAAATCAGCTCTCTACAGTAAAATACTGGCCGGCCGCTATCCTGAAAACCTCCTCTTCAGTGCATTACATATAAGGAATCTCCTTCTGCTGAAAAGGTATGATGAAGCTGAAACTATCATCCAAAAATGGGACAATCACACCTCCAACGATTATTATAATGGTCAGTTGATTGTATTCAAAGGCATACTTCAGGAGAAGAAATACAGAAATTACCAGCTGGCAAATGAGCTCTACAAAAACGGTATCAGCAGTCTGGCACCTGTCGGCAGTTATGCCAATGAATTTACCGCCTATGCCTATTTCGGCTTAAGCCGGATAAGCGATTATAACGGTGACAAGACCGGCAGGAGGGTTTACCGCAAAAAAGGGAATGATCTGGCCGATTTTAAAAGGGTTAATTTTGATTGAGTTCAGTTGTTATTATTTCCCGATACAGAAATGACGAAAGATACTTTCAAGAATTTCGTCGGTGGTTATTTCTCCTGTTACCTCGCCCAGATAATGAATCGCCTGCCTCAGATCAATCGCAATCAGGTCCTCGGGTGACTTTTCATCAATTCCGGAAATGATCCTTCCCAAACTTTCAGATACACGGGAAAGAGCTTCATAATGCCTTAAATTTGTTATAATTACGTCCTCTGGCCTCAACTGTTTCTTCATAGCCATCCTGCCGACTTCCTGACGCAGGTCATCAAGGCCTTTTTTCTCTTTTGCAGATATTAAGAGAAGTGATTCACCCTTTCCAATCATGATTTGCGCAACTAATGATCCGGTCTTAACGTCAGATAAAAGATCAATTTTATTTAACAGGATGATGAGTGAGGCTTCCGATCCCTTCAGTATCTCCCTTACATTACTTATCCGCCTGTTAATTTCTTCAACCTCGTCCATAACATCTTCAACAAAGAGAACGACAGCCGATTTTTCTATCATCTCATGCGTTTTCCTGATACCAAGGTTCTCGATCATATCTGAAGTATCACGCAAGCCGGCAGTATCTATAAACCTGTATTCCACACCGTTAATGATTATAACATCTTCGATGGCATCCCTTGTGGTTCCGGGTATTTCAGAAACGATAGCCTTCTCTTCGTTCAGGAGTGCATTCAGTAAAGTAGATTTGCCAGAATTGGGCTTTCCTGTAATTGCTACCGGGATGCCCTTCTTTATCGCATTTCCCATGCGGAAAGATGCTGCCAGGTGATCGGTCAGTTCTTTTGCCTTTAAAATGATCGCTTTGAGTTCCTGACGGTCTGCAAATTCCACATCCTCCTCTCCGAAATCAAGTTCCAGCTCAATAAGCGAAGCAAACTTCAATAATTCGGCCCTTAGCTTAGCTATCTCTGCCGAAAAACCTCCCCGCATCTGATTCATGGCAATATCATGAGCAGCTTTTGACGACGAGGCAACCAGGTCAGCTACAGCCTCAGCCTGAGAGAGATCCATTTTTCCGCTGAAAAATGCCTTCTGCGTGAATTCACCGGGAAGCGCGGCAAGTGCCCCGTTACTGAGAAGTAATTCGAGTATCCTGGTTATGATATACGTTGATGCGTGACAGGAGATCTCAACCGAATCCTCCCCGGTGTAGGAACGGGGCGCCCTGAAAAGAGTTACCAGTACTTTATCAATGATCTCTCCCTCATAACGTATTTCGCCATGAATAACAGTGTGCCCTGATTGTTTGTTAATATCCACATCCTTGTCAGAAGGAAAAAATATTCTTTCTGCAATGGCAAAGCTCTGCGGACCGCTTATTCTTATAACCGCCAGAGCACCCCCCGCAGACGTTGCAGGCGCACATATTGTCTCTCCCTTTCTCAACATTGTTATTTATAAATCTTACAGAAACAAATGTAGAAAACTTTGTTCTCTATATGTGAATAAATACTATTTTTAATTGAGTTATCCCACCAGATATCCGAATGGGAAAACTTTCTAAATAGATTATTATTTATTTGTTAATGAGTTTATTATGAAAAAGTATGTTCTCCTGGCAATTGTTTGTACTGCAATTGTTTTCACTTCATTCCTGCCGGAAGGTAACCCATCAGCCGAAATCAGCAACGGATTAATAAAGGCCAGGCTCTATCTTCCTGATTCTCAAAACGGGTATTATATGGGAACAAGGTTCGACTGGTCTGGTCAGATATCCGATCTCACTTTTGACGGCCACACCTATTTCGGTAAATGGTTCGATAAATATGATCCGGTTATTCATGATGCAATAATGGGCCCGGTAGAAGAGTTCGGTCCGCTGGGATACCGTGAGGCAGCGGCCGGTGATAATTTCATCATGATAGGTATCGGAGTCCTTAAAAAACCTGAAGAAAAGAGTCACAACAGGTTCGGGTATTATGAGATTGCGGATCACGGCACCTGGAAGATCAGGAAGAAAAAGGACCATGTGAACTTCATCCAGGCACTGGCCCACGACGGCTATTCCTATGAATACACTAAAATCGTTCAACTGGTGAAAGGTAAACCAGAAATGGAAATATTACATATCCTGAAGAATAAGGGAAGAGAACCCATCAGGACAAATGTATATAACCATAATTTTTTTGTTATCAACAATCAGCCTACCGGTCCGGGCTTCGTTGTCAGATTTCCCTATGATGTCTCGGGGGAAGGACAGGGATTCGGTACGATAGCTGTGATAAAAGATAATACTATCAGTTTTACACGTAACCTTACCCAGGGCGAAACGGTTTTCTGCGGCGGTTTGAAAGGATACAGGAATGTTCCTGAAGATTATGACATCCGGATCGAAAATAACACTACAGGAGCAGGGGTGAGGATCAGGGGGGACAGGCCCCTTTCAAGGCTTGTATTCTGGGCAGCTCCCGCAACCCTGTGCCCTGAGACTTTTAATGATATTGAGGTTGAACCGGGAAAGGAGTTCTCATGGAAGATTAATTATGAGTTTTATTCACTGGAATAAGGCAGGGAGCAGAAGGTACAGAGGTGCAGAGGTGCAGAGGTACAGAGGTACAGCGGCGCAAGGACGCAAGGGCGCAGCGGCAAATCCATCGTTATGCCGTTATTAAAATGCCACCTGATTATGAAAAGCAGGCTGCATGGATGACTCCCAAATTATAAGACTAACCTCTAGCAAGAGATTTAATTTAATATAGATACGGATGAAAAAAAGACCAAGCTCCTCTGAGATCAGCCGCCGCGATGCAATGAAACTCATCACGGCAGGTTCAGCAGCCGGACTCATGGGATTCACACCCGCTGACGATGCGGAATTTCAGTCCGGCCAGAAACCTTCCTTTTCAACAGGTATGCCCCCTGTAAGGATAAAGAGCGTAAGGGCGATTGCCACTGCACCCGAAGGCTCAAACCTTATAGTGCTCAAGGTGGAAACCACCGAACCCGGATTGTACGGACTGGGGTGCGCAACATTTACCCAGAGGGCAGTGGCCGTGATAGCGGCAATAGATAGTTACCTTAACGATTTCTGTGCCGGCAAGGATGTCGATAACATAGAAGATATGTGGCAGTCGGCTTTCGTAAGTTCGTACTGGAGAAACGGACCGGTCCTTAACAATGCACTCAGCGGTCTCGATATGGCCCTGTGGGATATCAAGGGGAAAAGAGCCGGCATGCCGGTATATCAGCTCCTTGGCGGCAAGTGCAGGATAGCGGTAGACTGTTACGCCCACGCCAGCGGCTCCTCACCTGAAGCAGTGGCCGATCGTGCACAGCAATTCATCGACCAGGGATTCAGGCATGTACGGATACAACAGGGAGGCTATGGAGGAGTAGGAACGGTGCAGCAACAACCCGACTTCAAACAGGCAGGCTTCGGAAGAGAACAGGATCAGTTCATGAACCAGAAAACATACCTGAAAGCAGTTCCTGTATTGTTCGATACGGTTAGAAAAAGATGCGGCGAGGATGTTGAGCTCCTGCACGATATCCATGAACGGATAGAGCCCATGGATGCAATTAACCTTATTAAAAGACTTGAAGAGTACCGCCCTTACTTCATCGAGGATCCCTTTTCGCCCGAAAACATGAAATGGTTCAGACATCTGAGAACCCATTCCTCTGTTCCGATAGCGATGGGAGAACTCTTTAATAACTACAACGAATTCAGGGATTACATGGTGGAACAATTATTCGACTATATCAGGATCCATATCTCACAGATCGGTGGCATAACCCCGGCAATGAAAGTGGCCCGCCTCGGTGAGTGGTTCAACGTAAAAACAGCATGGCATGGTCCCGGAGATGTCTCTCCTGTTGGACATGCAGCTAATGCTCATATAGATCTGGCTGTCTGGAACTTCGGCATACAGGAATCACACTTCTGGAATGAGAAGGCACAGGCTGTCTT
>Ga0334885_1004582_pt1 | contig 11852 bp, 13 predicted proteins | sample GraSluR1_MG_8_FD_207233 | JGI IMG/M metagenome (GOLD analysis project Ga0334885, IMG submission 207233) | Sludge microbial communities from methane-producing bioreactor in Wageningen University, Netherlands - Granular Sludge_31_05-R1 | ecosystem: Engineered > Bioreactor > Anaerobic >...
CAATGGCGGGTATCTTATTCAGGAGGTGTGACATGCAAGTCATAAGGTTGAGTAATGCCGCCACTCCTCCTGACGTTACAGCGATTACGCCGGCATCTTCTGCGGGTCAGGGTATCCAGGTAGTCAGGCTGACGGATGCCAACGCGCTTCCTGATGGAGTGCCGGCGGTTAGCACCACCAGAGTGCCATACAGAAGGCTCCGTGGAGGCTATGTAGCAGGAACCAGGTATGCCGAAGGCGATGAGGTGGTTATGCCCTCGGGATATTGGTATCTCTCCCTCGAAAATGACAATCTGGAAGAGCCTAGCTCTACGTCCACAAAATGGGTTGTCTGTAATCTAGAGAGTGAAGACTGGAAAGCCAATCATGAGTGGGACGGCACAAGTCTCCGTTGGCAGAACCCAGATGGCTCTTGGGGCTCCCTGGTTGACCTCGAAGGCCCCCAAGCTCCCCAGGTGCAATATCAGTATTCCTCCGATGGAGAAACCGAGTGGGCTGATACGTGGACGAACGAAAAGTGGTTGCGCATATCTCTTGACGGCGGGGATACCTGGTCTGATGCCATGAAGTATATCGGTGATGACGGTGAGGTTGCGGGTCCGGGCACATCTACTATTGGAAACTTTGCCTCGTTTGCGGCAACGGATGGGAACTCTATTGAAGATTCCGGAAGCAAGGCCGCAGACTTCGCCACAGCGAGCCATAACCATGATGAGGATTATTCTGCTATTGACCATAACCATGACGCAACATATTCAGCCGTAGACCACAGCCATGATTTGACATATTCCGCTATCGACCATAATCATGATAGTGACTACGCTCCCCTTGCTGACTATGCCCCTCTCAATGGTTGGGAGAGTTTCGGCAACGTAACCACTACCTCCACCACCACATTCAACGTGACGGACAACACCGAGAATCAAGCCATATTCAAGCCGGGGAGACCTCTCAAGGTTGGTAGCACGTACCAGCTTGTTACGGACTACACCACGGGCACGGTGACGGTGGCAGGGGGAACGCTCTCCGACTCCACCGAATACGCCATATCCTACGGCGATTTTACCCGAGTACAGAAAGTGGATATCAACCTCTCCGAGGCCTTTGCCGCAGACGCAACCACCACGGCAATCAAGAGCCAGACGGGCGACCCCCTTTATTGGGATCTTGGGCCGGGGGTGCTGTGTGTCGTAAAGCATATTATCCAGACAGAGGATTCAGCGGCGACCACTACGCAACCAGCTATTAACATATTCGCAGGGACTCCCACAGCGTCCACCACATGCTCCGGGAGCGGCACAACCTACGCCCTGGATACGCTGGTGTTGCCCGACACCTTGGCTGTACTGGACGGATCAACGCCTGTCACAGCGTATACTCTCGACCCTGTTACAGGCTCCCTGGAGCTGGACGAATCTCCAAGCGGAACAGTAACGGCCTCCTACAGCAAGTGGGTAGCAGGGGATACGCTCTTGAGTAGCGACGACGAAACGGACACATCGAGGCAAACAGCTACAGGCAATCTTGATGTGGCTTATGGTGAGCGAGTGGAGCTAAAAGTGGTCAAAGCTACTGGCGGCACTCCAGGTGATGATGCGGAGGATTTGTCCGTGTCACTCGTGTTCGTGCTCAAGTAGGAGGTGAGGCTATGTACCGTAAAAAATGGATTAGCAGCGAAGAATACCGGATAGAACAGTTAAGCTCCAAGGGCTACTGGCGCACCGCCTCCGAAGAGAGTGCGGGGTATCTAGCGTGGATTGCGGCGGGGAATGTGGCGGGAGAGGTTGCGTATGTTGCTCCTCCGGAGCCTCCGGTGCCGACGTTGGAGCAGCTGAAAGTAGCCAAGATTCAAGAGATTGCTGACGCTTGGAAAAATGATATTGAAAACGTTGGGATGCCTATTTTAGGAGAAGGATTTAGCGTGGATTATGGTGTTGAGGATACTTTGATCTGGGAAAACGCCCTGGATTACGTTGACCCCGAAGCCACGGAGGTGGAAGTCAGGGCGATCGACAATACTTTCCACGTGGTCTCCCGTGAGATCTTCGAGGGGATTCCTGCACTCCAGAAAGCTTATTATGCGCAGCAGCTGCAGAAGAAATGGGCGTTGCAGAAGGCCGCAGATGCCGCCACGGATGCGGCGGGAGTGGAGGCTGTGGTATGGGAGTGATACTGAGGAAGCCGAGGTTTAGAGAGAGACAACAATCATTCTACTGTGATTTTTCTACCTTAGCAGGTTGGAGAACAGAGGGCGATGGAAGTTTTTCAGTTGTCACTGGGAATTTAACATGCGAAGCTTTTGGGACAACGCCTGTGGGGATAGCGAACCCAAGTCGGATAGGGCCTGTGTTAGCTCGAAGTGTAAGCCTGAATAACAGCTTCACAATAAAAACTAACGCATCTTTTACTCCGACAACCTCTGGTATTGGTGAAATAACAATTGCGCTTATCTCAGGAGAAAGCGCTGTTGCTTATGCAAGCATTGGAGACGGCTGGGCAAGTTCTTCGGATAAAATAGGGAGTTGCAACATCAATGGGACGAGCATCACTTTTTTGCCAAGAAGTTCGGGAATGTTTTCGGGGGAGCTATCCTTTGAACGAGATAATACGGGCTTGATAACGTTCAAACAAGACGGAGCGACAAAACATTCTGGCACATTCGCAGGGAAAATTACGGACATAAAACTGCAAATTGCTAGACATCCTTCTTATACGGCAATAACCTCAATGTTTATAGAAGACGTAACACTAACTGTTTAGAAAGGGGCTCCGCATGAACTTTCTCGAAAAAATAAAAAGCCACCTCCCCACCCTCACTCACCATTGGACGCACTACCTAACCTGGCTCCTCCCCCACACGTGGGCGCATGAGGGTTCTCACTGGTTATCCCTCTACTTCCTGACGGGCCACAAGCTCGCTTTCCGTCCCAAGGGCTACCGCTGGATATGGGAGTTCCCGGAGGATGTGGGGCTGACGCACAGACGGCTTGTTAATTACGCAGGATTCGCCGGAGAGTTCCTTTTCTCCGGCATTTTCTTTGCGTTCTCATGGCTCTGGGGATTTGCTTACCTCCTTGGGGCCTGCGCTCATTTTCTTGCATATCCTCACTATGCGGGGGGATGTTCGGACTTTAGAGAGTAGGGAGGTGCCTATATGACGGAGCAAGCCTCCATGGAAAAGATGCGTCAGGATATATCAGAGATCCGCGGGACTCTTGCCGTCGTCGCTGCCAACCAGGAGCGCATGGCGGACATGATGGAGCGGCTTATCCGGCAAGAAGAGCGGATTGCTCGAATTGAGAGGGACGTGGAGCCCCTGTCCGGGAAAATTCAGGAGATCGAAAAACGTTGCGTGGAGAGGGCGTATGTCCCAAAAAAACTTTCTTCCCTGGAAAAACAGCTCCACGAAAACGACCAGGCAACCACGAGGGCTAGCCTCGTGACTCGGATTGTCGAGAAGGGTGCTTATGCTCTCTTTGGTGGATTGGCGGCTGTGTTGACGGCTAGGCTCTTCGGGAGGTGAGTTCATGCGCGAAAACTTTGACGATGCTTTGCAAATAACTTTCGGCTTCGAAGGTGGGTGGAGCGATAACCCCAATGACCCCGGTGGTGAGACGAACTACGGAATAACCGCGAGTACCTTCGAAGCGGCGAAAAAAGCCGGATTGGTCCGGGCCGAATCCGTAGCTGACATTACTAAAGCCGACGCGGAATCAATCTACCGGGCCTGGTATTGGGACCGGTGCCGATGCGATGATTTGCCGGATGGCGTGGATGCCCTGGTATTCGACTGCGCTGTAAATTGTGGTGTTGGAACCTCCGGAAAGTGTTTGCAAAAGGCTGTCAACCGATATGCAAAGACCCCGGTGCATACAGATGGTGCGATCGGACCTCTCACGATTAAGGCGGTAAAAGAGGTTGCCAAAACTAACCAGACATCCCTCCTCGAAAGCCTCCTCCTGGAGCGCATGGTCCATTACCAAAAAATCACCGACAGCAACTCCAAGCTCCGGGGATTTTTGCGCGGATGGCTCCGGCGCACTCTGGATCTGAGGATGTGATTAAGCCATGCTGAAACAGTGGTTTGACGAGAATGTGACCATGGCTGACATTATCCTGCTGTCTATCGTGCTCCTCGGGGTAATCGCGCTCATTGTTGGGGCGAAGGAGATTGTGACTGCCGCCATGGGGAGCGCAAGCACGTACCTGGTGAAGGACAAATCCAGGCGGACAAAACAGATCGAGCAGGACATAAAGGAAGAGAGGGTGGCACATGAGGTGGAAATTGAGGCTGCTATTAGCGGCGCTCGCGTTGACGATAGCGTTACTTATGTCAATCAGTTGCTCGACCGCCTCCGTAACGACGAGCGGCGATATGGTGGTGATGCCTAAAGCGGATCTTGACGATCTTGCTTTGCACATTGAGAGACTGACAGTGGAGCGTGACATGCTCCGCGCTGTGCTTGAGGCAGAGAGGTCGCGGCAGGACGAATACGCCTCCCAGGTGAAAATGCTCCAGGAGGCTTTTGACATTGAGAGGCTGGCCCTTAAAAACTCCGCAGATTCCCAGCGACGTCAAAAAATCCTCTGGGGCGTCATTGGCTTAGGGGCAGGTGCTCTCTTTGCCAATTAGTCGAACCCCTGAAGAATGGATTGCTATGTTCGAGCGTCACGCAAAGACTAGATGGGTACCACGCACGGTGACGTATAAAGACGAGAACGGTGAGTGGAAGACCACGGGCACGGAGTTTGTCGAGTACGAACCAGAGATGGGTATCATGACCTGGTGGCTTGATTATACGAGACCCGGAGTGTTTTTCCTTGGAAAAGTAGTTGGCAATGGTAAGCACTGGAAAAAGCGCGTACACGAGCTTGCAAATCAGTACGGTTGCGACACGATCGAGTCTCACACGTATCGCAATCCTGAGACATGGACACGCAAGTATGGTGGTCGTATTAAAGGGTACATTATGGAAACCACAGTTGCTGGATTCTGTGATGAAGACTATGTCTTAGGATAGGAGGGTTTTTATGAGCAGCGGAGGTGGCAGCACAAGCTCTACCAATGTGAGCATCCCCCCCGAACAATGGTTTGAAGCCATAGCCAGGGAACAGCTATCGCAGAATGCATATAATAAAGCACAGCAGGGGCAGAATTACTGGAATATGGCAAACCAGATGGCGGGAATACCTGCGGTAAATTACAACAACCCTTACCCCGCAACGCCTACAGGCCCCTTCGAGTGGACCCACGACCAGAACCAGGGTTCCTCCTGGGGAAGGGGCTGGGACGGCAAAGACCTTGCGGCTCCTTCGTTCTTTCAGGCCCAGGGGCAATCCGCCACTCCGGGGGCCTTCCAGGGGAGCGCAAGCACCGCACGGGGCGGAGGCTCCGCGCCGAATGTTGGATATGCCCCTTCCCGTGAAACGGGAGCCCAGTACATCGGCAGATCGGACGGCGGACCTTCCACGGGGTCCGTCCGGTACGGCATAGGGCCGGATGGACAGCGGCATCCTCGGGATACGGGAAAAAATCCGACGTGGAATACCAGCCCTGCCATTCGTCCCGAGACTCCCGCATGGCAGGAACGAATGAACGTGGGGCTCATGCAGGACTTCGGTCAGGGGCTTTTGGGAATGGATGCGAGCCTCGGGAGAGCGAATACCGCTCTTGGCAATCAGGGGGGCTCGCTTAACGCCGCCACAGGAGCCTTCAACAAGGCGGGAGGATACTTCGACCAGGCATCGGGAGCCTTCAACGCCGGGAACCAGTACGCGGGACAGGCGGCTTCGGCGGCCCAGGGCTCCCAGAAGTTTTTCGATAAGGCCGCAGGGTCTGCCGACAAGATGGCGGCTCCGATTTCCAAGCTGGGGGCTCTGGGGGATGAGATGCAGAATACACTTCTCCAGGGAAAACTCCCGGATAGCTATCAGGAAAACTGGATCAAGGGCAACCAGAGGGGGTTCGATGAAATGATGGGCTCCAACCTCAACAGCCTTGCCTCTCGGGGAGTCATCAACTCCTCGGTGGCTAATCGCAGCCTGGGAGAGGTCAACGACCGAATCAACGAGAGTTATGCTCGGAACTTCTTGGATTCCATGGCATCCCAGAGAGCCAATTTCGACAGCACCGCCGGGAAATATACAGATCAACTCGGTGGGCTCGGACAGCAAGCCAACGCATACCAAGGAGCCGGACAAGGATACATAGGCTCCGCAAATGCACTTTCCACGGCAGGGCAGACCGCCAATGCCTCCGGACAGGGCATGATGGGAGCCGGACAGGGATACCTCGGGGTAGGTCAGGGGCACCTCGGCACCGCCTCTGGGTGGGGAGATACTTTTCAAAACAGCCTCACCAACGCCCAGGCATCCATGCTTCCCTACCAAACCAGGTTTAGCGGTATGAAAGAAATGATGGGTGTTGGTAATACGATGGATGACGATCTGCGAAATCTTTATGCGCAGTGGCGTGGTAACCGCTATCAAGTGCCGGGCGACACGATCGTCAGTCAGGGGAAATAGGCTATGGACAAAAAACTCTTACTCCAACTTGCGCAGGTGATGGGTGGACCGAATGGAAGAGGAGCCCCTTTGCGAGACGATGCTGTCGGGATGATTGATGCGAGAGGGTCCGGAGTCCCCCTACAAGCAAACGACGGCAGGAACCAAAAGACAGCTGACGAGAATGAGCGACATTGGCTCAAGTTTAAGGACAAGATTGCGAGTAGCATCGTGAACAGCGAACCTACTCCAGAGCCTACTCCAACAAAGAGTTTAGTAGACTCACTCTTCACATCGCTCGATCAAGCTGCGTTGGAATACCTAATGTATAAAATGAGAGATGGTGTAAGGTCTCCTCTTATGGGCCATGATCCTGATGGAAAAGACACTCGCCCACAATCTCCCGACATTGCAAGAACGGGTGGTGACAAGTAATGGCTGTTATACAGACAGGGGGAGGGGGAGGCTTTATGAGCTTCCTCCCCATGCTTGGAGCGTTACTTGCAGGGCCTCTTGCGGGGGCTCTTGGAGGAGCTGCTGGGGCCGGAGCTGCAGGGGCCGGGGCCATGAGTGGCGGCATGGAGGCGTTAGCTGGCAGTACGCTGGCCTCTGGTGCCGCTGCCAACATGGCTGTTCCTGCAGGAGTTGAGGCCGCATCTATGACTGCCCCTGCTGCAAGTGCCGCCGCTATGGCTGCCCCTGCTGCTGAAGCCGCTGGCGGACTGTCTATGAAAGACTTCCTGAAGGCTGGAATGGGCATGATGGGTGGCGGCGGAGGTGGAGGAGGGGCTGTCTCTCACGGCGTGATTGGACAGGATTCGTGGAGCCAATACGTTCCACAAGATCAACAGTCTGACTCTATTGATCCCGCAGAGGTTCTTAGAATGGCTCTGATGAAACGATATATGGGAGGTGGGTACTAATGGGAATTGCAGTTGTTCGTCGTAACCCTGGATTTTTAGAACAGCTCGCCATGACAGTCCTCCCTGGTTTGATGGGTAGCATGATCGAACAGGGACAGGAGCGGAGCAGGAATGCTTCCGTGTTGGATGCTTTCGCAGCGATGTACCCAAACACTCAGCCAAAGGATGCACCTACGCCTGACGTTAAGTTTGACTCTCAATATGCCGGGGTAAATCCAGATAGCGTGGCTCAAGAGGAGCCAATGATCTATAAGGCATTAGGGAATCTTTTTGCACAACAGGGCAATCCTTCTGCGCAACCTGGATGGAACAACGTACAGCAGGAAGTAACCAGGCAGAATGCAAGCGATAAGATGGGGGCGCTCCTGCAAGATCCTGCGTTCCGAAAAGGTGTGACAAATGCTGGCCCAGGTCTTCTTGAAAAGGCACTTGCGATGTATCAGGGGCAGGATCAAGCTCATAGCCAGGGGCTAAGAGACGAGTACTCCCGTGGGCTGATAGACAGCATGGATGTCATGGATCGACAAAACAGAACGCAGACGATCATGAACCTTATACAAACAAACCCAGAGATTGGAAAAACATGGGTTGACGCTCTAGAGAAAGGTGCGCCCGACTTGGCGTACGGGAACATCAATCTTGAGAACAGGAACCAGACGCAAGTGTTCGACCCTGTGAGCGGAAATGTAAAAGTGGCTCTTGAATCTCTTTACGGCCTAAACCCCACAGATATTGAGGAGGCGAGGTCTAGAGAGATTGTCGCTGGTATAGACGCTAACTCTAGATTGGGTGTCGCTAACATAAACGCTAATGCTAGCAGGGATGTCGCACGTCTCAAAGCCGCAGGTTCTCCTCAGAATTCCTCGCCAGCCAACCTCCCAACAACCGTCGTGCCATTCGTTAAAAAAGTAGTAGAAGGCCTTGGAACCCCGCTCCCCACCCCTGAGAGGGTTGCTCAGTCGTTTGGGGAGACACCTCTCGGGCGAGAGTTGTCGGAAAGCAATCCGGCTGAATACGACACACAGGTAGCGTCAATGTTCCAGACGCAGATCGAGGATAGAAAGCAACGGCTTGTGGCGCAAAGGGCGTTTTTATCTGACTATTCTCAGCACCCTGACGTGGGAATACTACTCGGTCAGATAGACAAGCAAATCTCAACTCTTGATGAAATGCTGAAGAACTCTGCTAAGCCTAATGCGGATGCAAATATGGGGGGCTCCTCCTGGCTTAAACAAGCTATAACTCAAGCTGTCTCTGAAAAGCAGGAGGAAGAGCAGAAGAAAAAGTGGTAGTGATCGGAGGATCTTGATGAAAGACATTTCTTGGCAGTCTATCCAAAACGATAAGGAGTACCAAGACGCACCACTGGAAGTGCAGAAACGAATCAGAGAACTGTACAAAGAACAGGTGTCTGACCCTCTCTTCAACAGAGTTGCTGAGATTGCAAAAGAAAAAGGTATTCCCGAAGAGGAGATTGCCAAGAGTCGCCTTGAGTTTAATAGCCAGTATGCTCCCCCCGAGGAGCTTGAACTTGTTGGTTGGGGGGCATCTGATAACCAGGTGCTCCCTAGAGGCTTCTACAATGGCTCTCCTGTGGAAAAGGGTATGAAAGTACCTCTTCAAGAAAGTACCCCCCTTAGAGGGGCTGAGAATGGCCTTAACGGCGAAGTATCGCAGGGCATGGTGGTCACATCACCTGATGGACAACGGGTAGTTATGGGTGAGCGTAAGCCTATGCAGATGGCTACTCCTGATGTTCCCGTTAAGCCACGGGGGGCATTAGAAGGGGAGGCTCCGCAATACGATCCAACGCTCAAGACTGGTCGTGGACGTGGACGTGGCGGGAATCCAAACGCAACAAATATGTATGTCCAAGAGGTTCCTGATCTCCCCGCACCCAATCTCCTCTCGAACGTGCAGTCTCCCGATCAGTTTAACTCCATGCAGCCATTGCACGAACGTACCCCCGAGGGTATGCCTCTTAACGTCCCTGCACCTGGGCAGCCTCTCAATATGGCTCCGACCCAAGAGGTACCAGAGAAGACTGACGACAGTATTGCCGAGGCTACACAGCCTCTCAATATGGTTGCCCCTGATGTTGAGCCGGCAGATCCTTATTACAAGGATTGGGAAGAACGTAAGGCGTGGCGTAAGAGACCGCAGATAGAGTATCTCACAGCCGGTATCCAGACCCCAGAAGTAGAACTTCCCAATGGCTCGAAGGTGCCTAAAGAGGAATTCTTCGACCGATTCTCGGATCTAGGGCATAGGATTATCGAGAGTAGGCCTTCTCTCGGCGAAGCTCTTGTGGGGCTTGCGAACCACCGTGTGAGCGATCAAGATCGGCTGAGGGTGGATAAGGCGAGGCGTGAACTTGAGCCAGAGGTTATCGAGACACAACCTGATCTTATCCACACTCCATTGAGAGACAGAACTCCAGTTGATACCGAGAGCTTGGGGGCCAGGACTCTCTATGGCTTAGTCTCCGGGGGGCTAACCACTACAAGCGGAGTCGTTGAAGCTACAAAACAGTTATTCGATATGGCCGAAGAGCTTAGCGCGAAGACTCCACTAGCGAAAGACCACTTCAACGCCAGGATGCACGAGCGCGTAGAGTCTGAGGGGGCAGGGGTTACTCCGTCATTGCCAGCCCCGGAAAGATCCCCGAGTATAATTGCCTCCACATTGCTCTCAGGGGCGCAAGAGTTACAAGCCAAAGATCCAACTCTGTATGACCACACTATGATGGGGCTCGGCTCCTCCATTGGTTTTATTATGATGGGACTTGCTGCAAGGTCTGCTACTATGGGGCTTCAGGCATCCAACATGCTCTCTAACGTGGCTGCTGCCCTTACTAGTGGTGGGCTTGAGAGTGCCGTGGAGGCTGGCAGCGTATGGACAGAAGCTTTCCATGCAGGAATCCAGAAGGGTATGAGCCAGGAAGAGGCAGCAGAGGCAGCGGACGGAGCTTTTGGAACAACCTTTAAGGGCAACGTTGTGGGTAATGCTGCGCTGAACTTCTTCACGTTTTTCGACATGCTCCCTAATGGCGGAGAGAAGATCCTAGCGAAAATCCTTCCCAAAAAACTTGGCCCTGCTGTAACTGAAGGGATAGGAAAAGTCGTTCTTGACACACCTACAGGGAGAGTTTTCAAGGCATTACTTGGAGCCACAGGCGTGGGGATAACGTCTGGGGCTGGTGAAGTAGTCCAGGAGACCATGCAGGGAGCCATATCTAAGCTGGCTCTCGACCAACACATCGCAGGCACGCCTTATAGGCAAGCGTTTAAAGATGCCTTTTCTCAAGAGAGCATTGACACTATTGCAAAAGAGGTCGCACTTCCCTCGTTCCTATCCAGCTTTATCCTTGGTGGAGGGGCTTCTGGCATTCAGCTCCACAATGCACTGGTAGAAGCTGACACGTTAAAAAGGGTCTCCGCTTTCAAGGAGGCAGTGGACGGAGTTCAGAAGACTTTGAATGCAGCGGGAGGCATAGCTCAAGAGGACGCTCAGGAATTCATGAACGGACTCATGGAATATGTCGCGGCCTTCACAGAAGGGAAGACTCGCACGCCTAGCGAGGAGTTTCTCGCAGGTTACCTGCAAACACCTGCTGGCAAAAAGGTGTTAGATGCTATCGTGAGTAAGCAGATCAAGCTTGCAGATGATAGCAAATCTGCCCCCGAACAAGTTAACGGCAAGCCTGAGCCACAGAAGGCATTGCCTGCAGGAGAAAAGGCACTCGCACTTCCTGCGGGAAGCCCCGTTGCCAAGGAAGCTTCCCCCATAGATGTAGTTCTCAATGCTGATAAGCCACTGGTAAAATCTGAGGGAGAAGCGGCGAGCCATGGTGAGGAACAGGTAGCCAACAAGGACAGTCTCTTCGGTGCCCTGGTTGCATACGCATCAGACAACGAAACCACTAAGATCTCCCTCTCCGACGTTGAGCAGATCTACCCTGACACGGATCTGGCACCCCTGCTGGAGCTACTGAAGAATGACAAGCTCGTCACCGTAAACAAGAAAAAGAAAACCGTCACGTTGACTGCTAAGGCCAAGAAGATTATTGAAGCCCAAGCCAAAGAGGAAGCCCTTGCAGAGGGAAAGGGCTTCGACGACTCTGCCAACGAAGGTGCCTTTATCGTCGAAGGAGACTCTGTGGTTTCTGAGCCATCGGGTAATATCGACAGCGCTATTCTCAAGCTCATAGAGAGTTCGGAGGACGGGCTTTCTCTCGAAGCCGTTACTGAGCAGCTCGGCGGGATTGTCGGAGAATCTTCCGTGAAAGAAGCTCTGCAGAGGATCTACGTAGGTGGATGGATCGAACAGGATGCGGACGGGGTTTATTTTGTCGACACAGAGGAAGACTATGACGAAATGCCTGAAATAACCGGGCGTATCGACAAGGCTGCAACTCCCACCGTT
>Ga0334885_1004589_pt1 | contig 11839 bp, 10 predicted proteins | sample GraSluR1_MG_8_FD_207233 | JGI IMG/M metagenome (GOLD analysis project Ga0334885, IMG submission 207233) | Sludge microbial communities from methane-producing bioreactor in Wageningen University, Netherlands - Granular Sludge_31_05-R1 | ecosystem: Engineered > Bioreactor > Anaerobic >...
CGCGTTTCATCCCAAACGATGAGAATGCCGTCTTGGAAGCAGGTCAATCCCAAGGTCTGTCTATCCTTGGATAGGCAAGCGAAGTCGATGGTGGCTTTGCAATAAAACTCGGCGAAGTGGTCTACGTCCATCGCCTGCGGTTTTACTAGCAATGCCCCATTCAGGTACTTCGTAAGAATTTCTTCGGCCTTCCTCTCAAGACGCTCCGCTGAATAGTTGTGAAACAAATACTCTTCTCCTCTCAATGCGTCATTCGTCATCGCCGACTTTCGTGTTGATAAGGTCGATGACTTCCTGCCAGCCTTCGTCGGAGAGATTGCCGGCTTTTGCCCTGCGAAGGGCGACGCGTGCGAGGTCCTTCTCCATGATGTATTCAGGCAAGTCGGGCGATACAGTATTCACGCGGGTAAGGGCTGCCATGTCCAACAGCTTTTCCTTATTCGCACCTTCCAGTTTTAAAATGCGAGCGATATCGCCCAGTTTCTTGTCAGGCGGGTAGCGGCGGCCTTTCTCAATGTCGCTCATGTAGGCAGGAGCGATGCCCAGTTCGGCGGCAAACCCACGAAGGGTGATGCCCAACGCCTTACGCCTTTCCTCTATGAACTTTCCGAAAACCTGCTCGTTCTCGTTCATTGCAATCCTCCTTTCAAGGTGGTAATTTGTTCGCAAGGGCTATACGTTCGCTAACATAATAACTTTATACACCCTCGGTTATGTGTTAATCAACCCCATGTAAGCGAATTTGCGAACATTTTTTATGAAGTCGATCTTCTAGCAACGACCCTTGAATTTGCATAGCTGAATTAACAATCAAAAAGTAATTACTTATACAATACTAAAAAATATTGAAAATAATTTTGTAAAAATAATTGTGATTCTAATCTGTTTGTATGCTATTATTTAATAGGATTAGCTTATTTTGTTCTGAGGAGGAAGTGTAATGCCGGAAAAGAAAACGACACCACCCAAAGTGCCTATAATGGAACACTTGAACATAGCCGAATTCAACCGAGGACAATCTTCGCGCCTATTAAGGGAACTGGTAGACGCGGATAAATCGGCCTACATCCAGAAGAACGGTAAGCCCATCGCAGTAGTGATGTCCTATAAACGCTATTTACGTCTTTGCGAGAAAGGAGTTGATATCAATGAGTATTAACATATCGGAAAAATCAAACTTTATTTGGAAGATAGCCGAGATCCTACGCGGCGACTTCAAGCAGAGTGAATATGGCGACGTTATACTCCCGTTCACCGTGTTGTGCCGTCTGGATAGTGTTCTAGCCCCGACCAAAGATCGTATCATGGAGATTCACAGAAAAGGGAAGTTCAAGACGGAGTATGCCAAGCTGGCAGGATTCAAGAGCATCACAGGCGGGCTGAAGTTTTACAACATCAGCGAGTTTACTTTCGCTAAGCTGAAGGACGATGCTGTAAACATCGCCGATAACTTGACTGACTATATTAAGGGTTTCTCGGAGAACGCGCGGACAATATTGGAGTCTTTTGATATATACTCGCAGATTGCCCGCCTCGACAAAGCGGATCTGCTCTATCTTATTGTTACCAAATTCGTGGACGACATTGACCTGCACCCCGACCACGTCTCGAACAACGAAATGGGATACATTTTTGAGGAACTTATCCGTAAATTTTCTGAAATGTCCAACGAGACTGCAGGAGAACACTTCACCCCGCGTGAGGTTATCCGCTTGATGGTCGCTATGTTGTTTGACCCGGATATGCGCCTTATCAATGAGGCAGGATTCATGGCGAAGCTGTACGATCCGGCCGCGGGCACGGGCGGTATGCTTTCGGCGGGCATCGAATATGCCACTGAACTGAACAATCAAGCTCTTATCGAGGTCTACGGGCAGGAATTGAACGAGAAGACCTACGCCATCTGTAAGTCCGACACGATGATTAAAGGCAAGGGCTACGAGAACATCCACCTTGGCAACAGCTTCACCGACGATGCGCTGCCTCATGAAACTTTCCACTATATGCTATGCAATCCACCTTTCGGTGTGGAGTGGAAGAAATATGAGAAATTCATCCGTGACGAAGCAGAGCGAGGATATGACGGACGTTTCGGTGCGGGCCTACCTCGCGTGTCGGACGGCTCGCTCCTGTTCCTGCAGCACATGATAAGTAAGATGATGGATTACGACCCGAATGCCGACGGTTTGACCGGTTGTCGCCTTGCCATCGTTTTTAACGGTTCGCCACTCTTCACGGGCGATGCGGGCAGCGGCGAAAGCGAAATTCGCAAATGGATTATCGAGAATGGTTGGCTTGAAACCATCATCGCTTTGCCCGACCAACTATTCTATAACACGGGTATCCTGACCTACGTTTGGATTGTGACCAACCGGAAGAAAGGTGTTCGGAAGGGGAAGATCCAATTAATTGACGGTACATCCTTCTTTGAGCGTATGCGGAAACCGCTTGGTGAGAAGCGCAAGATTATCAGCGAGTCTCAGAAAGACCAACTGGCCCGCATCTATGGCGAGTTTATGGATGGCGAGTTCTGCAAAATTTTTGACGAGGACGACTTCGCCTACTGGAAAGTGACAGTCGAACGTCCGCTTCGGCTGAACTTCCAAGCATCGGCAGAACGTATCGAACGTATCCGCGAACAAACGGCATTCGCCAAACTTGCCACGAGCCGCAAGCGTAAACCAGCCGAATACAACACTGAGGTCTCTGACGGCAAGAAACAACAGGAAGCAATCCTCGCTGCCGTCGGCACGCTGAACGATACGGTAGTGTATAAAAATCGTGCCGAGTTCACTAAGTTGCTTAAAATGGCGTTCAAGAAATCGGGCCTTGATGTTAAGATGCCTCTCCTAAAGGCTGTACTCGCTGGGCTCGCCGAAAAAGACGACACCGCCGATATCTGCATGGACGCCAAGGGTAACCCTGAACCTGACACCGACCTGCGCGACACCGAGCAGATACCATTCAAGGATGACATTGCCGCTTACATCAATCGGGAGGTTCTGCCTTATGTGCCTGACGCTTGGGTGGACGATAGCAAAACCAAGAAGGGCTACGAAATTCCGTTTACACGTCACTTCTACAAATACATGGAACTTGGAAACGCCGAGGATACCCTCCGTGAAATTCAGTCACTGAGCGTGAAGATTCAGTCGTCGATTTTTGAGTTGTTCGGGGAGGTGTGAGTGTGGATAGATATGTAGAATACAAGAATGGGACTGATTTGCTGCCGAGGATACCTACTTCTTGGACTGTTAAGCCCTTGAAATATGCCGCCGCATTAAATCTTCGCGTTCTGCTTGAAAACACCAACGAAGAAGCCGAAATTAACTATATCGACATCGGTTCGGTTGAATATGGGAAAGGGATAGTCAACATACAAGAGTATACCTTTGCCAATGCTCCAAGCAGAGCAAGGCGAATTGTCTACGAAGGCGACACTATTATTTCCACAGTAAGGACTTACCTCAAAGCCGTGGCTTACATTAGTAAGGATTACGATGGCTTCGTCTGTTCTACCGGCTTCGCAGTATTTACTCCGAAAGCAGAAATTGACAGGAAGTTTTTCTCGTATGCTTTGTTGGATTTTGGCTTTATCTCTGATGTTGAGCGACATTCTGTTGGTGTCAGTTACCCCGCCATCACAAGTTCAGTATTAGCTTCATTAAAGGCTGTTTTTCCTCCCTCGGAGGAACAGGCCGCTATCGCCACCTACCTCGACCGTCGCACGGCAGGAATTGACGATCTTCTAGCCGACCTAACACGTCAGGCCGAGATGCTCGACACCTACAAGCGGGAACTCGTCGCAGAGGCAGTCTCCAAGGGGCTTGATAAGTCGGTAGCGATGAGGGACAGTGGCGTGGACTGGATTGGGGGGATTCCTGCGCATTGGAAGACCCGTAGAATAAAATATCTCTACGAACTACGCCAAGAACGTAATTTCCTGCCATTAGCGGATGTTGAGTTAATATCATTATATACTAATTTAGGCGTAGTTAAACATAGTGATTTGGAAAAAACAACTGGCAACAAAGCGCAAAATGCAGATGGCTATAAGCACGTCTATAAAAACGACATTGTAGTCAACATCATTTTGTGTTGGATGGGTGCTATCGGGTTGTCCGACTATAACGGAGTAACTAGCCCAGCTTACGATGTTTATAAGCCTAAGGTAGATATGGTGTGTAGCAAATACTACCACTATCTCTTCAGGACATCTAAATTTTGTGGTGAGTGTTTCAAGGTTGGGCGTGGAATTATGATGATGCGGTGGAGAACATATTCAGACCAGTTCAAGGCAATCACTGTACAGTTGCCTCCGATTGCCGAACAGGAACGTATTGCAACATATCTAGACACAAAGACTGCGCAGGTCGAGAGCTTAATTGCCGACATCAAGGCGCAGATAGAAAAACTGAAACAGTATCGACAAATCGTGATTCATGATGCGGTCACGGGCAACATCAAGGTAACGGAGGGATAAGCAATGGCGATAAACACAACTGAACGCACATTTGAGCAGGAAATCGAATGGTGGCTTATCGAAGGCGCGGTCAAGAATAATCGCTATAAAAAGGGTAATCCCGCCGATTTCGACCGCACTCTTGCATTGGATAAAGGCGCGGTATTGGCCTTCGTTAAGGATACTCAGCCCGATATCTGGCATGGGCTTTGCAAGCGGCATGGGTCAGAAACCGTTGCCGAAGCGGAGTTTTTCAAGCGACTAAATTCAGAATTGAATGCGCGGGGGATGATTGACGTTCTTCGACATGGCTTGGTCGACCTTGGTATATCGGTGCGGCTTGCTTTCTTCAAGCCAGGCAGTGGTATGAACCAGAGCCTGTCCGCCCTTTATAATAAAAACGTTCTACAGATAACACGACAGGTTAAATATTGCTTGCAAAATGAAAACTCTATCGACACGGTTATCTTCCTGAACGGCCTACCGATTATTACTATCGAACTTAAGAACCCGCTCACTGGTCAGACATATAAAGACGCTATCGTGCAATACGAGACCGATCGCAATCCACGGGAACTGCTCCTTGCTTTCAAGAAGCGGGCTATAGTGCATTTTGCCGTTGATACCGAGCAAATTTGGATGTCGACGAGGCTTAGAAAACTCGACACCACATTCTTGCCTTTCAACAAGGGCAGCGAGGACGGCGGATCGGGCAATCCGGTTGCGGCGGGCGGCGATTATCGCACCGCATACTTGTGGAAAGAAGTCCTGCAAAGGGACAGTATTCTAGATATTCTCCATCGCTTCGTGCAAGTTTCCCAAGACGACAAAGGTAAAGAGAAGCTGATATTCCCACGCTATCACCAGCTGGATGTCGTCCGCAAGTTGGTGGCGGACGTTTACGCTGAAGGTTCGGGCAAGAACTACCTGATTCAGCATTCGGCGGGGTCGGGCAAATCGAACTCCATCGCTTGGCTTGCACACCACTTGGCAAACCTCCACGACGCAAGTGACGAGGTTGTATTTCACAGCATTATTGTCATTACCGACCGCCGTGTCCTCGATAAACAACTTCAGCGCAACATCTACAATATGGAGCATAAGCCGGGAGTAGTCGTCCTTGTGGATAAGAATTCCAAACAGCTGACTACCGCCCTGAACAACGGTGATAAAATCATTGTTTGCACCTTGCAGAAGTTCCCGTTTGTCGATATACAAAAGGTTTCTACTACGGGAAAGCGATTCGCCATCATTGTGGACGAGGCGCACTCGTCCCAAACAGGCGATGCCAGCAAGCGCATGAAGGAGATCCTGGCGGACATCTCTTTGCAAGGCGACGAAGCCATCGAAAAAAAACTGCATGAGTTTGCTGTGGAGGAAGCGAAAGCCGAAGCCGAAGAGAAGGACATCGACGAGGTCATCGCAGACGAAATGGCAGCGCACGGTCAGCAGCCTAATCTCTCATTTTTTGCATTCACAGCAACACCCAAGCAAAAAACACTAGAAATATTCGGGCAAAAGACTGTCGACGGAAAGCCTGAGCCTTTCCACCTCTACAGCATGAGGCAGGCTATCGAAGAAAACTTTATCTTCAATGTTCTCGAAAACTATACGACCTACGAAACTTACTTCCAAATCGGAAAGAAAATTGCCGACGACCCTGTGTACGGTAAAAATTTGGCAAATAAGGCTCTCGGCAAATATATGAGCCTTCATCCGCACAACCTTGCCCAGAAAGCCGAGGTCATCATCGAACATTTCCGCTCGCAGGTGCAGCATCGCATCGGTGGACAGGCAAAAGCGATGCTCGTGACGGGTTCACGCCTTCACGCAGTACGCTATTTCTTTGAATTTCAGCGGTATATCAAGAAGATGCACTATGACCTGGGTATCTTGGTGGCGTTCTCAGGCACAGTTAAAGACAAGGTTAGTGGCGAAATCAAAGAGTACACAGAATCCAATCTGAACAAATTCCCTGATTGTGAAACCGTGGAGAAGTTCGACACCGCCGAATACCAGATTCTCATTGTTGCTGAGAAGTACCAGACGGGTTTCGATCAGCCTCTTCTGCACACGATGTACGTTGATAAAACACTGACGGGTATTAAGGCTGTCCAAACGCTATCGCGCATAAACCGTACCTGTCCAGGTAAAACAGAGACCTTTATATTGGATTTCGTTAACTCCCGGGAGGACATCGAGAAGTCGTTCCAAGATTATTTTCAGACAACTGGGATAGCGGAAACCACAGATCCGAACGTCATATATGACATCAAAAATGTGCTTGACAGCTTCATGCTCTACTCAGACAGCGAGATAGACGCTTTTGCCAAGGTTTTCTTTAAAGAGAGTAAGACGCAGGGCAACCTCGATTTAGCGAAGCTGAATGGCTCTATTGACCCTGCCGTCGATCGCTACAACGCCATGACCGAGGTACAGGATAGGAGCGACTTCAAAAATGCTCTAACAAAGTTCATTCGCTTGTACGCTTTTTTAACACACATTATCCATCTTGGTGATGAGAATCTCCACAAGTTCCACGCCTATGCTAAGTGCTTGCTCCGCAAATTGCCGAGAGACGAAGCTGAACGTATTCCCGATATCGGTAACGATGTTATGCTCCAGTATTATCGGGTTCAGAAGATCTCCGAGGGGCCCATCGTTCTAGTGAATGAGGACGGCCTTTTGAAGCAAAGAACGTCAAGCTCTGGCTTACCACTTGAAGACGAGAAAGAAGCCCTCTCCGCTATAATCCAAAACCTGAACGAACGACTTGGTACGAATTTTACTGAAATGGACAAAGTTCTTGAGCAATTCGTGCAGGATATGGCTGGCAATCAAGAAATGGTGTTGCGCTCCAAAAACCCACTCGATCTATTCAAGATCATCTACGACAACACAATTATGGATATTGTTTTAGGTCGTATGGCTAAAAACCAGGAATTCTGCGAGAAGTATCTGGAAGACGAGGAGTTTCGGCGCGAGGTAGATAAGATACTTCTTCCTCTTGTTCACGAACGGCTTTCGAAAATGTAGGAGGGCAGAGCCGTAAGGGAAAAGATGATAATCACTTTATAAAAGGGTATAGCGACTTCATCATGGCGTTCGTAAGCGTTAAACTTGGTTCTCCTGAACTGCAGCGTGGCTATCTTTAGAAGGTTGCGACTCGGTATACAATGTTATCTCATTGAATACATGATGATTTTGATTTTCCGAATAATGTGCAAAGAAAAAATCATAAATTAAAGATATCTCCAATATTGAACATATTTTTTCTGTCCGTTCCGGAGTGGAGGAAAAAATGGCCAAGGTGATGAAAATTCGGCTTAATGGTATCTGAATATAGCCGAGTGTAGATACTTTTAGTATCCAGTTCAAATGCAATATTATTGAAATCTAATTTGTAGCATATTTGATAAGATGAATGTGAAGAAGCAGGAAATGTTGATTTGTATTCTATATTATATTGAGGAGAGAAATATCTAATTAAAGCAGCTTCAATAACAGTTATTTGTTGATCCAAAGGAATTGGGGTGTCGTTCACCTTTTTATACTGTTCAACCGATTCATCAAAATCATGAATGGCGTCTATGCCAATCGAACCTAACATTGATATAAGATATGGTGTAAATTCCCAGAGAATAAGCCAGATTTCTTCGTCTGGATTGTTATCCATGAAATCAGCATAAATCTGTTGTAGTGTACTATGAGAACTTAGCCGTTCAGCAGCTAGCCTTTCCCCGTTTTCTCCGAAAGCCTGCCCAATATATAAGATTTTTAGATCAAGTATTTCTTTATATTCAGGAATAGAGGATACATAAAGCAAGGATGATTTTCCATCTGTTACGATTTTTCCCTTCTCATCCATTATTTGGATCCTGTTGCATGCCTCGTTGAGCTTATAATTTGAAAAACCAAGAGTATTAGGAAATTCATATTCCTCAGAATAATCTTTACCGTTTTTAATCAGTCTTAGAAATCCACCGTCTTTGACGGTGGTGATGTGCTGATTGGCTGTGCCGCAAGAAAGGAAGTGTGGTAAGATGGGGCATGGGGAAATGGAAGAAGATAGCCCATGTAGTGTACCAGTGCAGTTATCACATAGTGTGGTGTCCTAAGTATCGGTTTCGGATATTGACGGGGCAGGTGAGGGACTGGCTTGACCACCGGATCCGAGCGTTGGCGGAATACAAGGGCGTGGAGATACTGGAGATGAGCATCTGCGAGGACCATGTGCACATGGTGGTCACGATACCGCCGAAATTGTCGGTGTCGGATTGGATGGGGCTGCTGAAGGGAAAGACGGCGATAGGATTGTTCCAAAAGTACCCGGTGCTGAAGAAGAAGCCGTACTGGGGAAACCACTTTTGGAGCCGCGGGTACTGCGTGACGACGGTCGGATTGGATGAAGAGAAGATACGGCGATACGTGAAGTACCAGGAAGACGCGGAGCGGCGAGAGGAAGAGCAGCAGGCGGAATTCGGCCTCTTTTAGAGGCCACAAGCAAGCCACCTCCTCTGGAGGTGGTCGTTAACTATACTCATAACCAACCCTGTAACAGTCCCTCCCGAAATGCAATGAACTTTTTCTGAATAATATTCTCGGGCGTGAACATATCATGTAAATATGGCAAGAATGACTATGTGAGGATCGAACTATTTCCGAATCTTTGAAATCATTTTGCTGTAATAGATTGCGATAACCGGCTTTCATTGCAATAGTGTTTTCGATTGAATAATTGGCGTGTTTCATTAATAACCCCCTTGATCTCAATACTTTAATCATTATCTAAATTATCTACTTAGAGCCAATTCTCAATTATGCGCCTTTCATATGCATCGTAGATATTCTTGATCGAGCTATATTGTTTCCTGTTAAATCTACTTAATCTCAAGAATTTTACACCTCGTTGTTTGAATTACTTAACCCAAGCAAATTTTTCAAATTTGGAGAGAAGGAAATATCATTACATTGAATTAGGGAAAGATGCTCAGAAATAATAGTATTATCTAGAAGCCTTTCGTATAGACTCCTATCCCTTTCTGAATAGTAAGCCAAATAAATATGCTCTATCCTTCCTCTTTCGATTAATTCTTGAATACGGTATAGAATATGGCCATCAAGTGAATTGGTGAGGTAATAACTCATGTTCCCTGGATTTTCAAGATATTTGGGAAAGGTATCAAAGAACGCTTCCGGGAAAATTGCTGTTGGCGAGAAGGATACCCCATATACTAACAAATTCCCCCAATCTTTTTCCTCATTAACGAAAAAATCCAAGTCATATAGGCGAGAAGGGACATCGCATTCATAAGTATGAATCCTCATCAGTCTGCTCTGTTTTTCGAAGGCGTTTGACCCAAATAAGTACGGGTACTCGAATTGTTTGCCGTCATTGAAAGGAAAATATTGCAAATTCCCATAGTTACCCAATTTTTCAATAAATCTTCCATGGATGTGTTGAACAGCCAAAGGCCGATTTAGAAAAGTATTGTCAAGAAGCAGATCAAAATTAAGGGTAAGAATGTCCGTGAATTGAACGGAAAATTCATAACCGACTTCCTCAAGATAATCTTTGACCGATGGTCTTGTTAATATCGAATCTTCAATTTCTCTATACCAGAAATTATAAAACAGGTACAAGAATGTGATATTATCTTTTACTGGATTGTCGAGTTCAGAATTTTCAAACAGATGTTTACCAACAAAGTATTCCATCCCATACTTATGGATTTCTGGGATGAATGGTGTAAGTACGCGTTTTGCAGCTTTTTGCGCATCGATTATTTGCTGGTAATTCGGAATATCACGACCGAAGATTCCAAACAGTGAGAGAATTCCTCGATAGTTCGGGGAATCTACAGGTGCTCCAATCATGCTGCAGACTCGTTCATCTAGCTTAAGCAGCTTCTCGCCAGATTTCCTAATAAGTTTTTGTTGTCGAATACGATTGAAGAGAGATATAGTTAACCCATTTCCAAAAAGAATGGTATCATAGTTAGGCATTATATTCGTCCCTCTACATAATGTCGGTTAATAATTGAATGCATCACCACTGAGCCGTAAATAGGAGATTTCTGTCAAGACGTAGCTCCTTGACAAGATTATCATTTGCCCTAAGATAGCTTTCTCTGTACTCCGATGTGTAATCTTTGATTTTGGTTCTATAATAATTTTCTGGGGAAATCCAGATATTTGTAAGGTCATATTTAAGCTGGCAAAACAATAGCACATAGATTGCTGTAATTGAATATATGTCTTTTTCCGTCCCTGTTTTGTCATGGTTGTTATAGCTGAATTCAAACATCTTTGCTGCAATACGGACGGCATCCGCAGTCCCATAAGCCATAATTCGATTGCTGATATCTCGAATATCATTCACCAAATCATCTTGAGGTTTTTGTTTGAATATGACCGAATCAAGCATTTTCAAAATGGTCATTGGCATTTCAGATAACTGGTTAAGGTAAATATCTGTCTTTTGCTTTTGAATCTCCTGTGAGAATGAACTTCTTAATAAGAAAAAACTAACAATAAACCCAAAAACTGTAATCCCAGAATTTATGAACTCCATATTAAATCTCCTGATTGGCAATATGAAAGGAAGCCTTTTGCAGCCTTTTCATCGTCCACAATTCTAAAAGTTGCTAACGCGGTTTGTTATGCGGTTAATGATAATAGAATCACTATAAGCCAAGAAATCTCAGCTGTAAATGTTTGAGTAATAAAAGTATCAATTCGAGGCCCTATCAAGATTCTTCTCTCAAATCTATCCATCCCTTTCCATTCGTGTTATACAGAATAGGTTATGCCCGACGAGAAAAGGAAACCCATCATTCATGTCATACCAGCCAGACGACATTTCAAGCGTCTCCGGGTTGACTAGTACTGTCGTGTGAGCGCACAGATGGAGCGGCAGCTTCACAGCCTATAGGCACAGATGGACTTCGAGAAGGAAGACATTCTGGAGAATCCCGAATTAGTTATTCTTGTTTTAGTACCTTTACTATTTCATCTCCAATCATCTTTGCAACTTCATTTGGTGACAAAAAGTCGGTTGATATTACTTTTGCGCCTAGTTTAATAAAGTGCTCTCGTTCCTTGGCCCGATAGTATTTCATATATTCATCGAAAAAGGATCTCGATCTAGATTCATCTTGAGCTTTCCTTGAATACAAAGTTATATCACTTGCATCTAGATAGAAAATTAGGTCAGAAAAATGGTTTCTTAATAATTCGGATATAGTCCAGAATACCGACTTTTCGTTGTCCAGGGGAAAGTGCAATTCAATTGTCCGTCTCCAGAAGAACAAAATATCCTCAATACCCTTATCCATCAGTACGACCTCAGTATCAATTTTGCTTTGTCTCTCTATG
>Ga0334885_1004597_pt1 | contig 11826 bp, 10 predicted proteins | sample GraSluR1_MG_8_FD_207233 | JGI IMG/M metagenome (GOLD analysis project Ga0334885, IMG submission 207233) | Sludge microbial communities from methane-producing bioreactor in Wageningen University, Netherlands - Granular Sludge_31_05-R1 | ecosystem: Engineered > Bioreactor > Anaerobic >...
TGACCGAATTTTTCCGAAACCCCGATAAGTTCGATAAACTCAAAGAAACGCACTTGCCTAGATTGATTCAGGAATCGGGGAGTCGAACGAAGATTTGGAGCGCCGGTTGCTCCAGTGGGGAGGAACCATACAGTTTGGCCATCTTGTTGGAAGAATTAAATGCCCCTTCTTCCGTAAAAGTAACGGCAACAGATATCGACAGCGGAGTTTTGGCAAAATCACGAAATGGACAATATGAGAAGAGAGCCTTTGTCAACACGCCAACTGCTATTCTCAATAAGTATTTTCAAACCATTGGCGAAAACGAGTATGAGATACTCCCTCAAGCAAAACGCAGAGTGAGTTTTCAGTACCACAACATGCTTCAAGATCCGTTTGAAAAAAACCTCGATCTCATTGTATGCCGCAATGTTGTCATCTACTTTGAAATAGAAACAAAGAACCAGCTATATCAACGATTCAGCGATTCGCTACGCCCTGGTGGCATCCTTTTTGTCGGGAGCACAGAACGCATCTTCAATTACCGGCAACTCAACCTATCGGTGATTGAGCCCTTTTTTTATCAGAAAGAAAGATGAGGTGAGGATCCACTGAGTTTTTTTGACCGTTTAACCAATGGACTAAAAAAAACCCGAACGGCAGTATTCTATCAAATCAAGAAGGCACTTCAGGGATCAAAGGTTGATAATGATATGTTAGAAACCATTGAAGAATTGCTCATTATGGGTGATGTTGGGATGGACACCACAAAGCTCATCTTGGATGAGCTTCAAAAGCACTACAAGGAATACGAATCCCCAAGCTTCGCGTTGGAAGAGATCCTGGCTTCCATTTTAGATAGCGATGTTCCTACGATTCCTGTGGATATCCCGCCTCCCCTGGTTGTATCTGTTGTCGGAGTCAACGGAACGGGAAAAACCACAACGATTGGAAAACTGGCTCATTATTACCAATCGCGGGGAAAAGAAGTAGTCGTCGCTGCTGCAGACACCTTCCGCGCGGCGGCTATTGATCAACTCAAGGTATGGGCAACAGAAAGAGCCCATTGCGCATTCATTGCCCACCAACCAGGAGCAGACGCAGGGGCAGTTGCTTTTGACGCGGTAAACCATGCAATCTCGAAACATAAAGATATCGTCTTGATCGATACAGCTGGGCGATTGCATACCAAACACAATTTGATGGAAGAGTTAAAAAAGACTCATCGCGTTGTTCAAAAACTCATCTCGAAAGCGCCCCATGAGACTTGGCTTGTTGTGGATGCCACTACGGGGCAAAACGGATTGGTTCAGGCCAATCGATTCAAAGAAGCCGTACAGATCACGGGTTTGGTCCTCACAAAGCTGGATGGTACGGCAAAGGGTGGAATTGTGTTGCCCATTCGTAGAGAGCTTGAATTACCGATCAAATGGATTGGTGTAGGAGAAGGCATGGACGATCTGCGTCCATTCCATGCACGCGATTTTGTTCGCGCCCTCATGGAGGCGGATGAACAATCATGAAAAAGGTCTTTTGGCGAAAGCAATACGATTGCCCTCTTTGTGGGCATTCCTTTGAAGCAATACGGGTTTTTTCGAATGCAATCTCAGTAAAATCAAGAGATCTATACCTCAAAACCCAATATGAAGGGCCCAACCCCAGTTACTATACCATTCTCGTATGCCCGAACTGTTATTACACCGCCTACGAAAGCGATTTCACACATATTCTCAGCAAAATGTCTTCCGAAGCCGTGAACACGCTCAAAAACGCCCTGCATAAAGCAAAAAAAGAATTGACTTTTTCGTTGGAAGAGAAACGCACCACCCAAGACGCATTAGCCATCCATACGTTGGCAGCAATCACGTACACCTGTTTGGAAGATCGTTACAAGCTGGCTCAGATTTATTTGAAAATGAGCTGGTTGTATGAAGATGTACATCAACCGGAGAATATGCAAATTGCAGGAGCAAAAGCTCTTGACCTTTTTTTGCGCGCCTTTGAAAGCGAACGGAAAAGGATTGAAGAAGATACCACTCTCTTTTTCCTGGGCTCGTTACACATCAAATACCATCATTATCGCGAAGGCGGACGATGGCTCGAACGGCTGATCAAAGGGTATAGAGGGAAGCGTTCTCCCTATCTTGCTCCTGCAAAAAAACTCTGGGAAGAGATGAGGAGTGTTATGGCTCATGAACAAGATCTGTAAAATTTCCAAAGGATTCGCTTGGGGTTTCACCATCTTCGCGTGCTGTATGTTTGCTCTTGGGTGCCAATCCATTCCTTTGGATGCCGCAGAACGAAGGCAGATTCTTCAAATCCAACTCGATATCGACGAATTGATTCAACGATTGCACATTCTCATCTTGGATCATCAGCAAGCACAACAGGAAACGCAAAGCCTTCGGAAGCAAGTAGCCGATTTGAAACAACAAAGTGAAAGACTTGAGCGTTCTTTGGATGAACTGCAGGAAAAGATGGAAAACATGCAGCTCCTGAGCTCACATGAAGCGCTGACTATGCTTGAGGAAATGAAACAGTGGAGACAGACCATGAATCTCCAAATTGAGCAATTGGAAGCGAGAATCATGGATGGACCGACCTTTCTTACCCCAACGCCATCCGAAGGACCTCATCCTTTGATCGAACAAATTGACCTTCTCAAAGAAAATTATCAACTCCTCCGATGGCTTTCCTACCAAAGCGCACCGACTGGACAGGATCCATTTCTTTTGAACGATATTCATCTGATGATCGGCGGCGAGATCCGCTATACCATACAACCCGGAGATACCATAAGCGCGGTCGTTCTGGGATTTGGACTTGGACCTGAATGGGTCGAACGTGTAATGGAAGCGAATGGGATTTCAGATGCAAGAAGCATTCGATCCGGTCAGGTTTTGACCATTCCCTTGATCACGTTTAAAGACAGAGTAACCGTTCCGATTCAAGGAAAGCAGCAGTTTGGGCCTGACGATATCGAAGCGTTTTTCGGAGATGCCTCCTTCCGGGGGACGACCCGAGGAATCTTGTTCCGAACACCTCCAGATCACGGCATCACAGCAGTCTTACCCGGTAAAGTCATTGATCAGAGCTCATCGTATGTTGTTTTGTATCATGGAAACGAACTGAAAACCATCTACACTTTGCTGAACAATGTTCGTGTGGCGAAGGGATCTTGGGTCCGTGCGGGAGATGTCCTGGGATATGCCTCCGATGGATTGTTTCAACTGGAACTTATGTATCTGAATGAATTTAGGGACCCGATGCACTTATATATACACCAGATTGGGAGCTTCGATATCACCTTCTACACCGAATGGGACGACGGAAATCTGCCCTATTTTCCCTATTTTCGTCGAACCAAAAGCGGGACTTTTGCCCGTGAATGGTACAGCATCGCTGCAGACCCCCAAGTATTGCCAGAAGGCACAGTGGTCTATATTCCAGCCCTACGTTCGACTCCATCAAACGGGATTTTTGTCGTAGAAGATATCGGATCGGCAATCAAAGGAAATCGAATCGACGTCTACCTCCGGGATATCAATGAGGCCATGCAACGGCGGTTCACCACTGAAGTTTTTCGGGTTGGCAAACTGTAATCAATTCTTCCTCTACCCCTTCGGATTCTGTCCCTTCGGATTCTGTCCCTTCGGATTCTGTCCCTTCGGATTCTGTCCCTTCGGATTCTGTGCGATATCCAAGACCACTCTTCCATCACGGATCTCAACGACTCGATCGGTACGTTCTGCCACGCGGCGATCATGAGTTACAATCAGGAAGGTCGTTTTCAACCGCTCGTTAATCTCTCGCAAAAGCTGATACACCACTTGCGTTGTATCCGAATCTAAATTGCCCGTGGGTTCGTCAGCTAAAATAATAGACGGTTCATTGATCAACGCTCTTGCTATAGCCGTTCTCTGTTGTTGCCCACCAGACATTTTGGAAGCCAAATTGTTCTTCACCTTTGCCAATCCGACCAAGTCCATCAGTTCATCAGCCCGTTGTTCCACTTCATTTGGAACCCGCGTATGGCGGATACGCCATGGAATAAGCACATTTTCGCGGGCGGTGTATTCCGGAAGGAGGTAGTGAAATTGAAAAATGAAGCCAAGTTCTTCGTTCCGGAGCGTTGCCAGTCCCTTATTGTTCAAGGTTTCCGTTTTCTTGCCGTTAATTGTGAGGGATCCGGAACTGGGACGATCCAGCGTACCGATAATATTGAGCAATGTGGTCTTTCCGCTCCCTGATTGACCGATAAGTGAGTTGAAGGAACCCTCTTCAAATGCAAGGTCAACATCAAAAAGCACCTGGATCGGGGTTTCGGTCCCATAAAATTTGTTGATCTTTTCAAGGATTAAGACCTTTCGGTTTGATTTTTCATCCATTTCGAATGACCTCCACAGGACTGAGTTTTGAAGACCGACGCGCAGGAAGCAAGGCTGCGATTGTGGAAGCGCTCACTGCGATCACTCCGGATAATGCGATAAACCCGTAATTGATAAAGAACGGCACCACAGCGCTACCATCTGGATTTTTGGCAAACAGAACAAAAGAAAAGGAGAGGAAAAGACCCAAACCGACTCCTACAATCGCCCCAAAAATGCCAAGGAAAAACCCTTGCGAAAGGAAGACAAGACTGGTTTGCTTATCGGTCAACCCCATGGCTTTTAAGATCCCAATCTGTTTGGATTTTTGCAACACACTGACGATCAGGACGCTGGCAATTCCCAAACAGACAGAAATGATCACAAAGACTTGGATAAACAAAGAAGAAATGGTTTGCCCATTCAGACCGCTGAGAAGCTGCTCGTTCTGATCTTTCCAGTTTTCGATCCGCAACCCCTCCCTACCAACTGCTTCCTCCACAGAAGCGGCAACTGCATCCGCTTCAAAGACTGCTTGAATTTGTATATCGATGGATGTAATTCCTTGTCCAAATCCATAGAGCGCCTGCGCAGTGCTTTGATTCGTCACTATCCAACTCCGATTCAGCGAAGACACCTTCAGATCGAAAAAACCGCTGACGCGGATCTCTCGCGCTTGTGGGATTAACCCACCCAGAACAAAAATCTGCAGTCGTTCCCCCAGCTGAATATTTAGGTCTTTCTGTAATTCTTTCCCTATGAGCACCTCATTTTCTCCCGAGGGCATCGTTCCCTCATATATTGCCTCTTGGATCCCATAGATGGCATTCGCTGAAGGAAAGGACAACCCGCGAACCACAACATTAGCCCTGGAATTGCCTTTCCGGATGAATCCCCCAAAATCCGCAGCAGAGGTCAAAGCCGTAAGCGACAGGTTCATTCGTTCCAATTCCGAAAGGATCGTGTCTCCATCACGAATCACTCCATCTTCTGAAGTGGATTTGATCGACACATGGGGAGAATTCCCGATGGTTGTATCGATCAAAGAGCTTTGCAAACTCTGTATCAACAGACCAATAAAGATCTGAATCGCAACCCCGATCGAAATCCCAATTATGATTAAAATGGTCTGGCCTTTGTTTGATTTCATGAAACGAAAGGCAATTTGAATCGCCAAGCTCATGATTCCACCCCCTTTTCTCTCCATTCCAAAAGGGTCCCAATATCATCGAAAGACTCCAACAGTTTATCGGCCCCGATCTCTTGGGCTTTGGAAGGATTCGCCGAAAAAGCTTTTCCCCCAACAACAATTTGGATTGACGCTTGCATCGATTCCCGAATCGTTTGAATCATTTTTCGGGTTGAGACCAAATGAATGGGATTCGTTACGCTAATCGAAACGAATTCCGGTTGGAGGGTCGGCAAAGCGGCCATGATTGCTTTGGTCGGAGTATTCGCTCCAACATGGATCGAATCAAACCCATGAAGCAGGAAATAATCAGAAATGACCCGTGCTCCAATATCATGGTATTCCTCCTCCGGGCAAAGCACAACAACTTTTGGCTTGTTGGGTTCGGGGAACTGTTCTCGCGCCAAACGGACGACATGAGGATAAAGAGCTTCAATGATCGTACGAATGGTAGAAGACAGCATATGCTCGTTCCATATACACTTGGCCTCGACTTCTGAATTGCAGTCCCACCGATACAGAGGGGGGAGGAGGAAATCCTGGTAAAATCGATAAAAACAAAGAATATCTGCTGAGCATTTGGTAAAGCGTTCTAAAGCATACAATACCGCCGATCCTTTATCTCCACTCCTCAGCAATTGTTCAAAGGCATCATCATATTGTTCACCGTTTGAATGCATGGAATCGACTCCTTTCATGATGAAAAACTATGCCTATTATAACAAATTTTTGGAATGAAAAATCCGCATGCGACTGGCGGCCCCAAAAGCTTTTCCAATCGAGTGTGGTATAATCGAACAGGCAGTAGAAGAAGCTAATGATGGGAGATATCCATATGACCACCTACACGATTCGAGATGCTATCTATGAAGACAAAGCAGGGATTTTGGCTTTATCGAAGCTGATTTGGGAAGGAGAGGACTACCTTCCCTCGGTCATTGATCTTTGGTTGGGATCGGACCAGCCATTAATCGTTGCACAAGAAACCCCTTCTGGGAGAATCATCGGACTAGATCGTGTGGCTATTTCGGGCAAACATGCTTTTTTCCAAGGGTTGAGAGTCCATCCGGACTGCGAAGGACAAGGGATTGCAAAAGCTCTTGCAAAAGAAATTACAATGCGTGCTTTGAAAAAAGGAGGTTCGGCCTTTTGGGCAGGGGTTTGGCATGAAAACCAAGCCAGTTTATCCCTCAGCAAACGCGTTGGGATGAACCCGGTTGCAACGATGTATTTGCTGTCTTACCCCTTGGAGGATTGCTCTATAGAGAGTTTTCCATTCACGTCCGAAGAGTGGACGCTTCGACCATATCATCTTCACGCCTACGATGAAACGAGCCGCCTCTTTCGCGAGGCACTTCAGTATACGGCAGGAGCTGTTCCGATGGGTTGGAGCTGTATTCCTGATCTTCTCAATGCTCACGATCGATGGATTTTAGAATCACAGGAAGGATCGATTTTCTTGGGTATGGAAGACGACAATCAGGAGCCTTCTTCGATTGTCCTGTCTCTCATGACAAAACCGGGATCGTGGACCCGATCGTCTCTGAAGTATATTCAGCAGTTGGCTCAAAAGAACGGATGGCGTTCTATCTGCATACCCGTTCCCGTAGAGCTGCGAGATTGGGCAGAAGATCTGATTCAAATGGGAGCCCAAAGCTTGTTTGATGATCTGCCTTGGGACGAATGCAGAGTCCATTATCTGAGAGGCCTTCCGGAAAGCCGAGATCAGCAAGTTGCTGCCTTTCAGCTTGAAAAAAAGGAATTGACCAATTTCAGTCATACCGTTTTCCGATGCCCGTATGGCTTTCCCCAGGTTGTTGAAAGTGATCCTCAGAAATCGGGCCAACCCTTTCCAACGCTTTTTTATCTCACCTGTCCGTATCTACGCAGACAGGTTGCGCGAATGGAAGAACAAGGCTTGATTAGCAGCTGGGATGCGCTCATCGACAACGACCCGCAATGGAAAACGCCCATTGATAAAGGCCACAGCACCTATCAAATCAATCGGGACCGGAAGATCCTTTGCGCGTTGTCTCTTACCCAAGATCAAAAAACATCGCTTCGCTCATCTCTGTCCGGGAAGGGAATCGGAGGCATTGAACAACCGGGTGGAACCAAATGCCTTCATCTCCACCTGGCTACTTATTTGGGTGGCCTAAAAGATCCCATCGGCTCTGAAATCTTTCATACCATGGTTCAGGAAAAAAGACCATTATGCTGCTCAGATGCCGATTGTTCCTCCTTCTTCTTTATCCCGAACACTTCCCGTCGGATCTGAGAGGGTTGCTCTACCAACCTCTCACAACAAGAAATGGATCTCTGAAAAAGGATGCGATTGGATCGTATGATCAACACCTACAATGAAAGCCATCTCCATTACGCGCTCAAACAGAAATTTGCTCCTCCCTATGCTCAGATAGAAGCGCAGATAGGCCCTTATATTGTTGATGTTGTTTATGGGGACAGGATTGTGGAAATTCAAACCCAAAACCTCCGCTCGCAGCAAAAAAAGCTCCTCTACCTACTCGAGCGGTATTGGGTGAAGATCGTGCATCCAATCATTACGACGAAGTGGTTATGTCTCATTGATCACCAAGACACTGTGATTTCCCAGAGAAAATCTCCCAAAAAGGGGTCTTGCTTCGATCTCTTCCATGAAATCATCTTCTTTCCCAATACCTTTCTCAACCACGCCCGGTTTTCTATGGAAATTGCAATGGTGCAAGTGGAAGAGATCCGAAGAGATGATGGAAAAGGCAGCCGCCAGAGAAAAGGGATCAGCATTCTCGACCGAAAATGCCTAAAGATCGAACAGACCGTTCCCCTCTACGATAACGAGGATGTTTTTCGCCTAATTGCACCGTATCTCCCTCACCGATTCACTACCCAAGACATATGTCTCCAGATGGGCATTTCTGCCTCATTATCCCAAAAAATCGCATGGTGGTTGCGAACGAACGATTGGACCCGTTGCATTGGAAAGAAAGGCAGATTCCATTTATACCAAAGAGAAGACCATTACGAAAAACCATTCAATGGGAATCGCAAGTAAAAACATCCGGAATGGCCAAAATATCCGAAATATGGGCCATAATCCGCTCCATCTCAGAATTTCCCATACGAACGGAGAGTGTAATCTTATCCGCCTCTACTTCATAATAGATGCTGCTGGTGGATACTTTGTGCCTGAGCAATTGAGTAAAGACTTGGGCAAATGAGTCTGGGTTATTCTTCATTTCCAATAATAGGGTATTCTTGCTCTTTTTGGAAAACAGGACTTCAACATTACGAATCAGGCTTACGGTAAGCATAACCAATCCGGTTACGCCTGCAGCCAAGATGAATTCTCCCAATCCGCAAGCCATACCAATAGCCGCCGCTGTCCACAAAGTAGCCGCGGTCGTAAGACCCGTAACATGAAACCCCCGTTTGAGAATCGTCCCTGCCCCCAAAAAACCAATGCCCGTTAAGATTTGGGCCGAGATGCGCCCAGGATCTCCTCCAAACCCTTCCCCGAAAGAATACACAGAAAGAACCGTGAACAAACACGAGCCCAGGCTAATCAGGCCAAATGTTCGAATGCCCGCAGGTCGCTGCATTTTCTCCCGATTCATTCCAATCATCATGCCAGCAATCCAGGCGCCAATAATCCGGAGAACAATCGATAACCAAAGATTTGCGTCCCATCCCATCCCAACGCTTTCCAAAACCATCCCCCTCTCTGAAATCTCTTCATGATAGAAGATTATAGCCTCTTTTCCCGGATAATGCAACTCTCCGCTTTTTATGATATAATTGGTTCTGGTACCGAACTATATTGCAAGGGAGGACTCTATGATCCAGAAATTTATCTCGTATTATCGGCCCCATAAATGGCTTTTTTTTGCTGACATCTCCTGCGCTTTGGGAATGGCTATCATCGATCTCACCTTCCCTCAAATCACGAGGCAAGCCTTGGATGTGTACTTGCCCGAATCCCGAATGGATACACTGGCTTTGGCGGTTGGAATCTTGGCAACCCTGTTCATTCTTCGCGCTTTTTTCAATTACTTTGTCGATTACTGGGGTCATGTGCTTGGCGCGCGGATCGAATTTGGAATTCGCAAAGACCTGTTTGCCCACATCCAAACCCTCTCTTTCAGCTATTTTGACAAAGTCCGTACTGGAAAGATCATGTCTCGGATCGTAAATGATTTGCGAGAGATCACAGAATTGGCCCACCACGGCCCAGAAGACCTCTTTCTTTCGACGGTTACTATTATCGGTGCTTTTTTCATTCTGATCAACATCAATATTCTCCTTACTTCGATTCTCTTTGCCTTTATTCCGTTCATACTAATATTCGGAATCAAAAAAAGGAAAAAAATGAGTCAAGCATTTATGGAGGAACGAAAGAAGATCGCGGATGTGAATGCCCAAGTCGAAAACTCGATATCCGGAATCCGAGTTTCCAAGTCATTCACGAGCGAAGAACACGAAATGGAAAAATTCAAGGAAGGAAATCTGGCTTTTTTGAATTCCCGAAAAAACGCCTTCAAAGTAATGGCAGAACTTACTTCAGGCATCAACCTGATGACAAATATTCTGAAAGTAGGTCTGCTTGGATTGGGTGGATGGTTTTTGTATGAAGGTTGGATCACCTTAGGAGCTTTGGTAGCCTATTTTCTGTATATTGAACTGTTCATGCAACCCATCCGAAGGCTCATGCAATTTGCTCAGCAGTTTGAGTCAGGGATGGCCGGGTTCAAACGATTTTTGGAAGTCATGCAGATTACTCCGGAAATTAAAGATACAGCTGACTCCATAGAGATCTCCCATGTCCAAGGGCATGTGCGCTTTGAAAATGTCAGTTTTTCATACTTTTCGAAAGAAGGGGAAGAAGTACTCAAGAACATCCACTTGGAAATCCTTCCGGGAAAAACGCTGGCGCTCGTGGGTCCTTCTGGGGGCGGAAAGACAACGCTTTGTCATTTGATCCCCCGTTTCTACGATGTCACCGATGGACGAATCTTGATAGATGGAAAGGATATCCGGGGCATAAAAATGAAGTCTCTCCGAAAGCAGATCGGCATTGTCCAACAAGATGTCTTTCTCTTTGCTGGGACGATACGAGACAATATAGCCTATGGAAATCCAGAAGCGAGCGAGGAGATGATCATTCAGGCCGCGCTCAATGCGAATATCCATGACTTCATCCTCTCTTTGGAAAAAGGGTATGACAGTTATGTTGGGGAGCGAGGTGTGATGCTTTCTGGGGGCCAAAAACAAAGAATCTCGATCGCTCGTGTCTTTTTGAAGAATCCGCCAATTCTGATCCTTGACGAAGCAACTTCAGCGTTGGATAACGAAACAGAAGTAAAAATCCAGCAATCTCTGGAAGACCTTTCGAAAGGGAGGACCTCTTTGGTTATTGCCCATAGGCTCTCCACGATCAAACATGCCGATGAGATCGCTGTCATCACCAAAGATGGGATTGTCGAACAAGGGGGGCACAACGAACTGATCCATGCAAATGGACATTACGCAAAGCTGTATAGGGCTCAGTTCAAAGGATATATTCCGGACGAACCCTTGCCGGTTCGGTAGGCAATCGATCCTAGATGGACGATGCAAAGACCGCTTGGTTCCTGCCTCTTTGCTTGGCCATATACATACGCTTGTCCGATAAATCGATCAGATTGTCGACGCTATAGGGTAAATAAGACAAGTCTTCCAATTCTGCGATCCCACAACTGAAGGTCAGTTGAATCGGGATTTCTTTGTAGTAAAAAGTATGGGAACGGACATCCTTAAGAATGCGCTGCACCATTTTCATCGCTTCTCGCGCTTTGCATTCTTCAAAAACGATCAAAAATTCTTCCCCGCCATACCGAGCCAAAAGGTCATACTTCCGGACCCGTGATTGAAGAAAGGCTGCAAATTCTTTGAGGATATGATCCCCAGCAAGATGACCAATTGTATCATTCACGTTCTTGAAGTAATCCAAATCGATAATCGCAACGCTGAGATTCCGCTTTTTCCGCAAATGCTTTTCAATGAGCTCTTCCAAGCGCTCAAACAAGTGCCGTCTGTTGATTAAACCGGTTAACGAATCTCGGATCGACATTTCTCGAAGCGCCTCTTCCGCCTTTTTCCGGTCCGTGATATCTCGCGCCGCGCAGATAATACCGTTGACTTTACCCTCCACATCGTGTAGGGGAGAGACAATCAGATTGAACCATTCTCTTCCGTGAGAAGAGTCAATATAATAATCAGTGGTAGTAGAAACGCCCGTATCCAATACCTGTCGAA
>Ga0334885_1004622_pt1 | contig 11780 bp, 7 predicted proteins | sample GraSluR1_MG_8_FD_207233 | JGI IMG/M metagenome (GOLD analysis project Ga0334885, IMG submission 207233) | Sludge microbial communities from methane-producing bioreactor in Wageningen University, Netherlands - Granular Sludge_31_05-R1 | ecosystem: Engineered > Bioreactor > Anaerobic > Unclassified...
CGCCATGCCAAAGGCTTACATGGGCTACAAACAAAAGGTGCAATTCTGAATCCTCTTCCAGGCCCTTCGGAATGCAACGCAAGGGAAGAGACTGCACATCCACGCCATTTCCTATGGTAATCCCCTTGTCCCGGTGTAACGAAACTCCCGCCAATGCAAGTTGATAATCCGTTATTTCTTGGGTTACCCCAACCATACCCGAAAGCTTTTTACGTATGGCCCCCCTAGAAAAACGTTCGCTCCAATAAATGATTCCCTTTCCGGAAAGGGAAATTTCTATAAGCTCATTGCATTGGTGTTCCGTCACCACAGGTTTCTTTACTTTATCCAAAAAACTGCAGAAAAAAGGATCTCCCATGGGATAACGAAAAAAAACCACATCACAAGCAGATTCTTCAACGCAGTGAAGAACTTCGTAAAAGAGTCTTTTCCGTCGCATAAAGGCATCTGCAATGCCTCCCGTTTTTTGAGGCGAAAAGGTTTTATACTGTGATATACCCTCCCCTACGAGAAAAGAATATGTTCGGGAGACCTCCCGCACTCCGCTAAAATCATAGAGAAAAAGAAAGGGCTCGCAATTATTTTCTTTAAAGGCCTTTACCTGGGCAATTACCTTTTTACGTACTCCGGGAAGAATTGCCAACCCACCTGCGACATACAATATTTTCATAATCCAATCCTTTAAATTTAATTTTTGTTATTTTGTGACAAAACTCCTCAAGACTTTCTAGTTCCTGCACGCCCAAGGCCGTTTAGAAAAAGTCCCTCTCTTCTTGAACTCTGTTTTTCGAAGACTACGAGACCTCCTCATAGGACAGCGTAGTATATATTTTCAAGAAAACATTCAAACCGTTTTCTCCAATCTTTTTCCCAATAATATTCCCACTCTGCAATTTGGCCTTTATTCTCTAAAAGTAAAGTCGCCAGATCATCAGCATTTTTAAAGCGTATTCCAACCTCTGAAGGGATATATCTTTTACTGAGCTCGGTATCCCATATATATATTTTTTTTTCAAACGGAAGGGCCTCGAACATCACGGTTGAATAAGCGCCAACAATAAAATCATGATTGAAAATAGACGAGTAAATATCGCCATTTTCCTCTATTTCAATTCCGGGCACGGATTCAATTTCTTGACACCTATCTTCTCTGAAAGGTATTTCTCCTGGATGAAGACGAAATGTTATTCCGAAATTTTCAGTCAATTTTAATCGCAACTTTTTCGTAAGTTCGACAAATTGAGAAGTCATAGCTCCTTGAGAAACAATAAGAACCTTATTTCTTCCCTTTCCTTCCGGCTGCTTTTTTTGTAATTGACTTTCAAGAAAAGGTTTACCAATAGCGACTTTTTTGACTGGATAGCGATGAGATATATTTGACCAGTATTCTCCGAAGGTAAGAAAAAAATCTGGGAGGTAATCATGGTACGAGTGTGGTAACAAGGAATAATTATATGCTGGGTGGGCTTCACTTACAGACCCGTGCTGAAACTCGATAACTTTTATGCCCCTCTTTTTCAGTTTTTTTGCCAAAAAAGCATTTCCCCCGCCATATCCACAACAATGGATGGAAACAATTCGTGCCTCTGTGCGAAGAATTATGCGTTCTAGGCTTTCTGCATAGACGATCATTTTAATCAAGAAAGAGGGGTCATGGCTTAGCTGGCTCACAAGGCTAGATGGAATTCCCAAGTCTTTTTGCATAATTTTTGCCAAAAAGCTGGCAAAACATTTACATTGTTCGACATTCTTTTCGTTAAAATATGAGCGGCTAAAAAAGCTACGTTTGACACGTCCCCAAAGCCTGATAGCGTCGAGATATCTAATATTATCGTGACATTCGGGAGAAAAGTGCGCCATTCTAAAGGGCTCTTCCAGGAAGAGACTCCTCTTATGGCTACTTCCCACAAAATAGTCATAAGAATTATCAAAGCTCTTGCCATTTTCCAATTTAATGCGGTTGCGGGCTGTGGTAAGGAAAACCATATCTGCTTTAGGCAAGCTAAAATAAGGGTTTTTCCCTCTCGCCACAGCGTTGAAAATCAATTTTTTTATCAAATAGACATCTTTTTGAAGGCTTGCATGAGGTTTTTGAAGACCATTGAAAGAATTGAAGAAATCCATGTAAAGAGATGTCCTTACTCCCGGCCACAGATGAAGACCCCTCACCTTAAATTGCATTAGTGATTCGGCATATTTTTCTTCAAAATTTAAAAAACGATCCATCTGCTTCATCTCTCACTTTTTAGCTGCATTAGATTTTTAACCACCATCTAGACATTTGCCCAAACGACTCAAAGTTTTTCTTGAGAATAATATTTTTCCCACAAAGACTCTAAAAAACTTCAACTTACGGAAGTTGTACCATGAAATTCTTCATCACAACATAATTTCTCCCAATTTGCGCCTGGCCACCAAGTAATCGAGAATATCCAGTTTTTTCCTCATTTTCCAACAACAGAATAACGTTTTTTGGTAGAAATAAGTTAGGAACATATAGATCAAATTGTGTTCCTAACATCTTTCTAGCAATCTTTTTCAAGGCATCTTCTTTCCCAAACGAAATATAAGCATCTAACACTGCACCACCCAAGACATCTCGCAAGGCTTTTCCTCTTCCATCCTCTGCCAACAAGACAGAGGGTTTTGCAACGCTATTCATGTGGAGGTGAGAATGGACTCTAAAACCTACGTGAAGGTCAACATCTTCATAGTAGTTCACTAGCCGCTCTGCGCTTCCAGAAAGATCTTGAAAGGGGATGCATTTATCTTCAAGCCATTTTGCAAAATCTTGATGTCTCCGAAGATGAAATTCCGAGGCTCCGTGTGTTTGTAAAAAAACCTCGTTTTGCAAAGAATGTTGAAAAACTACCTCCAAAGGACAGTCCTTACCTTGCAAATACTCTGCAAGCAATGATATTGTTTGTTTCATCAAGATTTCCATGGATTGGCTTCGCAGAAACGACACTCCCAAAGAAAAAGCAACTTTATTAATATCTCGCACATCACCTTTTTCTTGATGATCTTTTTCTAGCACATCTATGCTATAACATGCAGGACATCCCGTCATAATAACATTTTGGATTCCGTGGAAAAAAAGCGCATTCTGCGTATGATAATCTCGGACGCTGGAAAAATAACCCGAAAGTTCAATTCTCCGCAACAACTCAAGGGTTTGTTCGTTAAGTGGGTAATTATATGTGTTGAACCAATCTCCTTGAAGTGATTTCCACCCAATTCCCATCATAAGGATCGGGACTTTTATCTTATCGAGGTCATCCACCATTGGGTAAATTCTTGGTCTCATCTCTCTTTGCAATGCAGGGCCTCCCATGAGAATGAGGGCTTCAGCACCGTTAACTACGCTAAGACGTTCGTCGTCAAAAGGTTCCCAAGCGTTAAAATCGACAATATCACGATCAGGCCTTAAGGTAGCGAAAAGCTCTTTGGCTCGATATTTTATAAGAAAATCACCTGCATTATTTTTGCTTCCTGTCAAAATAACATAATATTTTTTCAAGACAACATCCTCCACTGCAAAACGGTGTCTTCATTGATATCTTGAAGCGCCACTTTGCCCACCACGCTTTCGATTTCTCTAGGGCTTATTCCATGAGCTGGACGCTTCCATGTGAGATGTTCTTTGGTAAGTCTTTCGCCTTTCGAAACATTTTTCGCTATTACGAGGCTTCTCCGTGCATTTTTACGAGAGAGGTCTTCTTCGGGCAAAGAAATAACGCTAGTTTGACCTATCAGTTCAAGCAAACGCACCGTATTCTTTCGGAAAACCTTAAGATCTTCCTTATCCATAGCATGATAATGATCATTACCAGGAAGCGACTTGTCGTGAGTAAAGTGTTTTTCTAGAATTCTTGCACCAAGAAGATAGGCAGTTTCCAAGGTTTTCATGTCCTTGGGCAAAGTATGATCAGAATATCCTATGATAGCGTCTGGGAAAGTCTTTTTTAGTCCTTGTATCATGCCAAGATTTGCACTAGAATCCATCGTGGGGTAATTTAAAACACAATGAAGCAAGGCGACGGGGATATTAAAAGGTTCTATCCATTCCCATGCTTCACAAATTTCTGAAAGTCGGCTAGCGCCTGTTGACAGAATAATAGGCTTACCAAACTGAGAAATATATTCAATAAAAGGCTTATTCGTTATATCAGAAGAAGAAATCTTAAAGACTTCCATTAAATCATTCAAGAATCTTGCCGATTCGATATCAAAAGGCGTGCTAATAAAATCGACTCCGACTTTATCACAATATTTCTTTAACTCTTCAAACTCCTTTTTCCAAAACGAATCGTGTTTCTTGAAAAGTTCGTACTGAGACAATGTGGGTTCCTTCGATGTATCCCAATATGCAGGAGAATCTTTAGAAGCAAGTGTTTCTGCTTTATAGCTTTGAAATTTAACTGCATCGGCGCCACCTTCAAGAGCCTCATCAATCAAGCGCCTCGCTGTTTCCATGCTCCCCTCGTGATTAACTCCTATTTCAGCAATAATATAGGGGGAAGGAAAAGCATTATCATATTCACTCTTTTTTTTAAAAACACTTGTTATTTTCACAATCATGCCTCCTCTACAATCTTCCGAATTAATTGATTTACTCTTCTCCTGCCAGATTTCAAATCGATGCCCCGCATGGCTTGATTCATTGTTTTGCGTGTTTCCCAAGAATCCACCAAACGAGCAAATACTTCTAATATTTGTTCGTTGGAAACATTGCCTCCTAAACCTAAATTCAAAAAACCGTATTCAGACGAAGCAAAAAAATGCGTCATTTCTCTTTTGTTTTGAGCCAAAACTATTGTTGGTATACCAACACTCGCCACTTCATAAATAGTTCTTCCAGCAGACGTAAAAGCAACATCTGCTTTTGCCATGAAAGAAGCCATATTTTTGATGTTGCTATGTATCTCTGCATCAGGATATTTTCCCAACATTTCATGATGTTGATACCCTAAACCTAAAACAACACAAATGTGTACTGAACGATTTTTACAGAAAGCATATATGGAATCCAAAACTTTGCAGGCCATATTTTCAGGATCAACGCCACCAAAAGTGATTAGCACCTGACTAACAGATGGCGAAATAGCTATTTCCGGGAGAAAAACAAACTCATCTCTCAGCATAAAAAATTCGTGCCCATAATAGTGATTAGGCAAACACCTATCCTCTGGATAAATTGCGTTAACCACCAAATCAGCTATTTTAGCGCCTTCTCCCAAGTCCTCAAAATTAATCACTTTCATGCCTGTTTTTTTCAATGCGGTTATGTACTCAAGTGTAGTATCCAACATGTCATTTATCACAACGTTCGGAGCTATTCTGCATATTTCTTCAACGATATCTTGCTCTTCCTGCAGTATTACCGGATAGTTTTGTTCTCTTATCTTTTCAAAGGCCAGAAGACTTTTTCGGTCAACAAGAAACTGGATCTGATGATCAAGGATATCGTTTGCCACAAGAAGCGTGTTGTATACATGCCCAAGGCCTATTTCGAGATTTCCAGAAACAACAAAAAGGATTTTTTTTCTTTTAAGAAAATAGCTGCACAAGCTCCAATCTTCATAAGAATCAATGTCAATTTCTTCTCCCCCAGACAAAAGGAATAACGCAACCCTTCTTCCAACCCTGCTGTTTTCTTGTATTACGGATGGGCGGGTGAGCAAAAAGCCACCTGTTTCTTTATACATAGGGGGAAGATATTGCCTATTAACTCTTTGCTTATAATTAGGTATATATTTCTCATTCTCTAGTCGCCACGTTAGGTGCGTGTCATTCGTTGCGGATATCATCGTGTCAACATCTCGGTCTTCTATCATTTTTTTTATAGCTGAGTCCAAAGATTCAACTCGCAACAATGGAGAGGTCGGCTGCAGAGTAACAATCACATGATACTCTTTACCTTCTCTTTGTTTTGCCGCTTGGTATGCATCAAAAACAACTGGATCAAGAGTAGTTGAATCAGTAGCTATCTCAAAATCACGCACATGCACCTTCGCCCCTAATTGTTTTGAGAATGATAGGATTTCATCGTCTTCACTTGAAACATAGACATCCGGTTTATATTTTGAAAGAAGCGCTGTCGCAATGGAATAACTTATCAATGGCTTCCCATTAAGTGCTCGAAGGTTCTTTCTGGGAATACCTTTAGAACCTCCCCGCGCCGGAATAACAATTAACACATTAAATCCAAAACGAGACATGCGAAACCTCCTCATGCGAAACCTCCTCTTACTAGAGGCCATTAAGTTTAGCATCGATATCCATATCATGAATAAACGCCATCAATCCACAACCTCATAGCTTCTGCGGAAACCAAATAAAAACGATCTTTCTAATTATTGTGCTCTAAAAATTTATTCTCTCCTTCCAAAACACTTTTTCACAACATATGAGGCCACTTTCCTCGTTGTTTTTATTGTACACAGAAAAACATTGAGGTTATTTTGCTTTAGGAGAAACAGCTCCTCCCACCTTCGCCATATCCATAAATTTCCGATTCTCCCGCAGTAGCTCGTCATAGGTTCCGTTAGCAATAAATCGTCCCTCTTCCATCAAGTAGATGGTGTCGCAATCCTTCAGGGTGTTCAGCCGATGGGCAATCATGATAACCGTCCGGGATTCGGAAGCCCTGCGAATGGCTTCGAGAACCCTCTCTTCCGTATGGCCGTCCAGGGCGCTGGTGGCTTCGTCCAGCACCAAGACTTCCGGATTGCGGTACAGAGCCCGGGCAAGGCCGATGCGCTGGCGCTGCCCTCCACTGAGGCGAACTCCCCGTTCGCCGATAATGGTATGGTACCCCTGTGGCAGGGTATTCACAAACGTATTCAGCGCCGCCATGCGCGCCGCCCGGAAAACCTGGTCATCGTCGATATTCTTATCCGGCACGCCGAAGGCGATGTTTTTCCGCAGGGTATCGTCGCTGAGATAAATTTCCTGGGGCACGTAACCGATATTCCGCTGCCAGGCATGCAGATTACTCCGGTTAAGAGGAATGTCATCCACAAGTATGCTTCCGCTTTGAGGAATAAGGAGCCCCAAAAGAATATCCACCAGGGTGGTTTTGCCGGATCCCGTGGCCCCCACAAAGCCGATAACGCTTCCCTTGGGGATATCCAAGCTGAGAGAATCGATAACGTTTTTGCCACTATCCGCATAAGCGAAGGAAATGTCCTTCAGGGAGAGTTCCCGCTGGAAGGTTATGGCTGCATCCTCTTCCGAGGCCGGTTCGCCGGAGAGAGGAATCGGCTCGTTAAGAAGATTTTCTTCGATCATATCCTGATACACCTTGTCGAGAATCGCCTGGTTATAGTACATCTGGGTTACCGAAAGGTAGATGATTTGCAGGGCCGGCATCATCCGCTTGCCCGCAAAAGCGTAGAGGCTTACCAGCGGAATGATGGTGGCAACCTTTTCTCCTCCATGCAGAGAGATTACCACAAAAAGCAGAAGCCCTCCGAAAACCACGACCTCCATGATGTAATAAGGAAGCTGGCCGATTATTCTGGCGAAAACATTCAACCGCGCGAAAGCTCCGGAGTGCAAGGCGTATTGATGGAGAAAATAGGGCTCCACCCCCATAACCTTGGTAATCTTGATGCTGGAAAGGGCTTCCGTGGCGGCCCGGAAACGCTTAGTATTGGCATCCAAACGCTGGGCTCCCTTTTTCTTGAGCTGGGCTCTGGTATAAAAATTGAGGAGGCCATAGGTTACCCCCAGAAAAAGGAGGGCCCCCGCCGTAACAAGGGGATCCACCGCAAAAAGCATACCCACGATAACGAGAAGAAGAAGCATGTTTACTAGCCCGTCAAAGAGGGGCATGAGGAAATTGTTGGTCAATGCATTGATTTCGGCAAGCACGTTTTTGCCCAGCTCGCTGGTGTTTTTGAGCAGAAAAAATTCGTAGGGCTTTGAGAGATAGACTTCTAACAGGCGCTTGGAGAGGGTGTGGTTTTTATTGAGCACAAACCGGGCTTTGCCCCACATGGTGAGCGCGCTGAGGACATTTGAAAAAACTACTGTAGCTATGGTAGCCATGCCAAGGGCTATCATAAAGGTACCGGGCTTCGTAAAACCCAGGGTAGTGTACCCCCAGGAAAGCCAACGGTTTGTCTGGATGGATTCGGGGTTCATGACCACGTTAATGAAGGGAAAGATGGAAAAAACCCCCAGTGCCTGGGCAAAAGCGGTGATGAGAGCCGCAGAAAAGAGCACCACCGCCTGCATGCGCTCCCGGGGAGTAAAAACCTCGTAGAGCTTGCGAAACGAGGACTTTTTCGTAAAGTTTTCCTTTCGGGAAGCATATTTTTTATGGATACGGTTTGCACAAGAGGCGGGGGTTTTCACATTATCACGTCCTTCATTTGTATGCGGCGTTGGTTGTGAAAGTGCAGACCTATCTTCCTGCCTTGTCATTAACCTTTGAAAATCAAATCCCGGCTCATGCTTTGCATCTACTCGCTAAGAAAGCAAAGTTTTTAAAAATATCCGTACTCTTCAAGCTGCAGAGAATATTTTTGAGAAAGAGCCTTATTCGAGACAAAATATATTTCTTTTATCCTTTCCTTCTCTTCGTCGCTAAATTTTATAGGACCTGGATTCGATTGGAAAGGAACGTGTATTTTTCTCAGGATTTGTGAAAATTCACTCTCCCCGAACCCAAAATGCACATTTGGAATAATCTTATTTTTCACCTCGAGCAATTCTTCGAACACCGAGATCTTATCAAATCTCCTCGTCCCATCCTTTGCTAATCTCACGTTCTCTTTGGGAACCTTTTTATCGTAAAGCTTTTCCCCATTAACACCAAGAAAGTCACAAAAACTTTTAAGGAAAAGAGCGTGATTCTCCTTGAGAAGCTCAAAAGGCAAAACCAAAATCCTATCTTTCCCTAACACCTCTGCAAAGGAATCCGCTGTTCTTAAAAAATTATAGGATAAGCGAAAAAGATTCTCTGGATCAGAAAAAAAGTCTTCTTTAAATTCCTCAAAACTACGGAAAAAGAGGCATTCCCTGAACTCTTTACGGAAATATTTATAGCTTTGTGCATACCGTGACGCCAAAATATCATACTGACGCCTTATTGTTATTATAAAATAAAGATCAAAAAATTCCTCGCTAAAAAGTTTTTGTAGCAATTCGATAACTTTGTTCGGAGACGTAACAGAACGGTGCAGATCATTCATAGAAGCAGGATGAACAAATCGTCCTGTAAAGAGTTCATTTGAGAGCAAAAAGATTTCACTACTGCTATTTTCCCAAAAAAGAGATTCCGAAAATTTTTCCCGGACCCCCTCAACAAATTCATCATCAAATAAGCGATCACCAGCACCTAAAACTTCTTCATATCCAGAAAATTTAATACCTCCTTCTGGGGCATAGTGTCTTCCAAGATAAAAAACGCCTTCAATATGGGGTAAGTAATGTTTTTGCAAAGTTGTCGTCCCCGTTTTTTCGTATCCAATATGGACAAAAACCTTCTTTTTCTTCATAGAAACCCTTTCCCTTCAGATTAAAAAGTCCCAACTTAAGAACCCATCCAAAATAACACAAACGAACATTTCATAGGAATCGAAGTGCCCCAAAAACCGTAGAATGAAGCTTCGTATATTTCTTCACCCAGTACACAAGAAAAATATTCCAAGCAGATAGGCTCACAGCAGTTGCAACGGCAGCACCTTGTATGCCATAAGGAGGGACCAAAAGAATATTTAAAAAGATGTTCAATACCGCAGAAACAAGCACAGCTTGAAGCGATTTATGGGCAAAACCCGTCATGTTTAAGATGCTTCCCACAGAACCGGCAAAGCCATTGACGATTTGCCCCATACAAAGAATCCTCAACGCCGTAATTCCTACGGCAAACTCTGCTCCGAAAAGAAGGCTGAGAAAAAACTTTCCCCAAAGACACAAAATACTTGCGATGAGAAGAGTTGCAACGGCAATAATGCGAGTGGAAATGGTAATCATCCGCTGAAGGCGCTCCGTGTCTCCCAAAGTCCATAAACGCGCTATTTGCGGCCCCTGGGCCATATTGACCGAAGCTAAAACAAATGTCACCAAAGTAGATCCCTGAACCACCGCCTTATACACTCCAACATCTGCCATAGGACGCATTATTCCAAGCATAAGGATATCTGTCTGTTGATTAATGAGCTGAGCTAAGCCGAGAAACATAAAGGGAAGCGCCTCTTTAACCCATGTTTTTGTATCATTTTTTGCAAAACATGTTTTCATTTCTGTAGGTAAAGCATGCATATAAAGCCATGTGCCATAACCAAAAGATCCCAAATTAGCAAAAATTTGCAGTAACATAACATATTGCGGAGAAAAAGATTTTTTTGAAAAAGCAAAAGTCACACCAAGAAAAGAGAGGAAAAGAATGGGGCGAACGACAACCTCTGGAATTTGTCCCAACAGTACTTTTCGGAGTCCTCTGAGAGCCGCTATTCGCACTTGCTTGAGAGCCGTAATCGGTAGAAGAAGCAAGGCCCACAAAAAAGCCGCGCTTCCGGAACTCGAAAGCTTGGAATGATCAAACGTAAAAAAGAAAAGAAGCGCAAGAACGACAAAGAGAAAGGAAAGGGAAAAAACAAACTGGTGCGCCTTTTTAAGTAAGCCTTTCATAAGGGCAAACTGACCATTTGCATGATACTGGGCAACATTGCGCACAATAAGATTTGGCAGCCCCATTACGGTAGGAATACTCAAAAGGCCTACGATAGCCATGGGATATGCATATATTCCGTACCCTTCGGCACCGAGAATCCTTGCCAAAACGACACCCGAAACAAGCTGAAAGAAAAGACCAAGCACTTTCAGTAAAAACGTTCCCCCCGCATGCCGAGTAAGTTCCGCACGAAGGGATGTTCCCCGCACGAGAAAATGCCTTTTAAGGATTTCCATCAAATAAATTTTCCCCTCTGAGAAACCAAAATGTATGACTCGAAACGATCCGAAAAGAAACAGCCCCTGTTTCGAGTAAAAATACTACTCGAAACAGGGGCTGTCAAGGGTTATTTTTGCGGAGAAATCCTTTGGGGCTCTCTTTTTCTTTCCCCCTTCTCCATCTTCTCACGGTGCAAAGAAAACTCCCCGCTCTCCCAGATGCCGGGCCAGGGATTTCGCCAGCTCTTCGGGCTGCTCTCCCCGCTCCAGCCGCAGATCGAAGCGAAAATTGGGGGAGGAGGAGGTCTCTCCCAGAAGGCAGGTGATACCGCTTCTCTCCGAGGGGGCTATGGCCTTGCGGAGAATCGCCACATCCTGCTCTTCCAGATCCCGGGCAGTGACGATGGCGATGAGCCCCGCATCCAGAAGAAGGTGGGCCACCTCTCCCAGGCGGCGCATGTGTTCTTTGCGGTCCTGAAAGGCAGCGGCTCCGTTGCCCTCTTTTTTGAGATCCGCATCCACTCCGTAGAGCAAATTGCCCATGCCGAGGAAATAGGCCTTTTTCCCCCGATGGAGGAGATGTTTTTCCAGGGCCTTGGCCACGCTTTTGCGCTCCTCCCCGGTGGCGCCGGTAATGATCACCAGCTCGGGGTGCTGGTTGTAGAGATCCGCCCGCTCTTCCGGAGAGACCAGGCTGTGTTCCCACTTACGGTTGCGCACCAAAAGCTTGTTCCGCAGCCAGGTATCCGCATCCTCCAGGGCCTCCCGGATGATGCCCCCTCCGGCGATTTCGAAGGCGTCCACCAGCACGAAACGGCTGGTTTCCGCCATCTCCTCCGCCAGATCGAAGGCAAAGGGGGCCTGGGTTTCGAAGA
>Ga0334885_1004623_pt1 | contig 11776 bp, 11 predicted proteins | sample GraSluR1_MG_8_FD_207233 | JGI IMG/M metagenome (GOLD analysis project Ga0334885, IMG submission 207233) | Sludge microbial communities from methane-producing bioreactor in Wageningen University, Netherlands - Granular Sludge_31_05-R1 | ecosystem: Engineered > Bioreactor > Anaerobic >...
ATCTCAGCCTGATGAAACTCTGCGACGCAGTTGTCGGGAACTCCTCCAGCGGCCTCACCGAGGCCCCCGCCTGCGGCAAGCCCACCGTCAACATCGGCAACCGCCAGAAGGGACGCCTCAAGGCCGATTCGGTGATCGACTGCGAAGAAGAACGCGGAAAAATCGCCGACGCCATCTCGCTCGCCCTCACTCCCGCCTTCGCGGAGAGGGCGAAGAACACAGTCGGCCTGTACGGCTCCGGAGACGTCGCGAAAAAGATCGTGAAGGTGCTGAAGACATGCAGTCTTGACGGCATTCTTGAGAAAAAATTTCACACACTCGAGGTGGACGAATGAAACCCAGGGTTCTCTTCATCGGATGCGTGGATTTCAGCAGGGCGCTTCTCAAACGGATACTCGAAAACCGCATGGTCGAGATCTGCGGCGTCGTCACGAAAAAACGCTCCCCATTCAACAGCGACCATTGCGATCTCTCCCGAACCGTAGAAGGGCTCGGTATTCCCGTGCTCCTTACGGAACACGGAGACCAGAAAGAGATTCTCTCTTGTATAGAACGCACGGCCCCCCAAGCGATCTACTGTTTCGGCTGGTCGCACCTGCTCGGACCCGCTCTGCTCTCGGCGGCGCCTCTGGGGTGCGTAGGCTACCATCCTGCGCTGCTCCCCTTCAATCGGGGAAGGCACCCTGTCATCTGGGCGCTGGCGTTGGGCCTTCCCAAAACAGGCTCCACATTCTTCCGCATGGACGAAGGAGCGGACACGGGCGACGTACTCTCGCAACGCGTCGTTGCCATTGACGAAGAGGACGACGCCTCAAGCCTCTATCGAAAACTGCAGACCGTTGCGGAGCGCCAGACCGAAGAGATCGACACAATGATCGCAAGCGGCGTGCTTCGGGGAACGCCCCAAGCCTCGGAAGCGGGTAATACATGGAGGAAACGGAACAAATCGGACGGCCTCATCGACTTCCGTATGCCCTCAGCAGGAATTCGCAATTTGATACGGGCGCTTCGCCCCCCCTACCCGGGGGCGCACCTTGAATACAACGGCGAAGAGTATGTCGTCGGCAGAGCGGATATTCTCTCCGACTGTTTCGACAGCGCTGAATACGCCGAACCGGGGAAGATTCTCGAAATTCGGGGGAACACGATCATCGTGAAAAGCGGCGACGGAATCGTGGCCTTATCGGAGCATACGCTCCCCGATACGCTCTGCAAAGGAGAGTATTTCGTATGAAAACCGTGCTTGTAATAGCCCCGCATGCCGACGACGAAACGCTCGGATGCGGAGGCACACTACTGAAAATGAAAGCCGCAGGTGATCGTCTCGGTTGGTTGCTGGCCACGTCGCCCACACCGAAGAACGGATTTCCTGTGGAGTTCGCACGCCAAAGAGAACAGGATATCCGGACGGTGAAAGAGCGGTACGGTTTTTCTTTCGTTGAAATCCTCGACTTTCCCCCGGGAGGTATCGGCGAGACACCCAGAAAGAAGCTGGTCGAAGATCTGTCGCGAGTGATCGAAACCTTCAAGCCTCACACGGTTTTCCTGCCTTTCGAGGGGGATGTGCACTCCGATCACCGTGCTCTTTTCGAGGCATGCCAGTCGGCGCTCAAGACCTTTCGCGCACCGGGCATCGAGCGCATACTCTGCTACGAGACGATCTCCGAGAGCGATCAAAGCTTCCGCCCGTCGTTCATACCGAACGTCTTCGTCGATATCTCCGGTTTTCTTGAAGAGAAGATTGATATAATGAATACCTACTCCTCCGAGATCGCACACTTCCCCTTTCCGCGTAGCGAGAAGGCGATCGAGTCGCTGGCACACCTCAGGGGAGCACAAGCTGGATTTTCCGCTGCGGAGGCATTCATGCTGATGAGGGAGAGGGTGCTTTGATGAGCGTCTACATCATCGCCGAGGCTGGAGTGAACCACAACGGGTCTTTGGATACGGCGCTGCAACTGGTGGATGCGGCCGCAGAGGCCGGAGCCGACGCAGTCAAGTTCCAGACGTTCACGGCGGAACACCTTGTCCGGAGGAACGCGCCCAAGGCCGAGTACCAGAAGCAGACCACCGGGACGGACGAAAGCCAGTACGAGATGCTCCGACGCCTCGAACTGCCCCGCGCGGCCCATGAAACGCTGATAGAACGATGCTCGGCGCGGGGAATCGACTTTCTCTCCACTCCCTTCGACGAGGAGAGCCTCGATTTCCTGACGGACGACCTGGGGTTGAAGACGATCAAACTCGGCTCGGGGGAGGTCACCAACGGACCGCTGCTCCTCCGCACCGCTCGCAAAGGCGTGGACGTCATCCTCTCCACCGGAATGAGCACGCTCGGCGAGGTGGAGACGGCGCTCGCCTGTCTCGCCTTCGGCTACACAGCATCCGGAGAGTCTCCATCGCTTGACGCGTTTCTTTCCGCCTATGTTTCTCAGGAGGGACAGGGCGCGCTGCGAAAACGAGTTACCTTGTTGCACTGTACAACGGAGTACCCTGCCCCGTTCGGCGAGGTCAACCTGCGCTCAATGCGCACTATGAGAGAGGCGTTCAGCCTTCCGGTCGGCTACTCCGACCACACGGAGGGGATCGCCGTCTCCATCGCCGCCGCTGCCCTGGGAGCTTCGGTGATTGAAAAGCACTTCACGCTCGACAGAGCGCTCCCTGGCCCAGACCACAAAGCCTCCCTCGAACCGGAGCAGCTCGCCGAACTGGTGCGCTCCGTCCGACGGACGGAGGCGGCGCTCGGGAGCGCAGTAAAAGCTCCAGCTCCATCGGAGCTGGAGAACCGGAAAATTGTACGCAAGAGCCTGACGGCGAAATGTACGATAATACAAGGGGAACGCCTTTCACCGGAGAACGTAACGTGCAAGCGTCCGGGAAGCGGCGTGTCCCCCTTCTCCTTCTGGAGCCTCCTTGGACGAACGACGATCAGAGAATACGCGGAGGACGAAGCGCTTGAAGAATAAACTCAACGACGGGGCGAAACGCTCTGGACCAGAGCGGCGCATACTGCTGCTCGGTGCGGGAGGACACGCTTCCGTTCTTCACGATATGCTGCTCGCCCTCGGATTACCTCCGCACGGCGTGATCGACCGGAAGTTGAACGCCGGAGACCTTTGGGAGGGGCTCCCCGTCCTGGGCGACGACGACCTGCTCTCGACGCTCTCATCGGAGGAGTACGTTCTGGTCAACGGCCTCGGCGCAAGCCCCGACTGCGCCCCAAGAAACGCGCTCTACGCCCGCTTCGCCGGAGAAGGATTCTCCTTCCTTTCGCTGGCGCACCCCTCGGCGGTTCTCGCGCACAACGTTGCGCTTGGGGATGGATGCCAGATAATGGCGGGGGCAGTTCTGCAAAGCGGCGTCGAAGTGCGCGAAAACAGCGTGGTCAACACACGGGCGAGCATCGACCATCACTGCCGCATCAGACCGGGAGCCTTCATCAGCCCCGGAGCAGTCCTTTGCGGCGGCGTCGCTGTTGGGAACGGAGTCTTCATCGGAGCTGGCGCAATCCTTCTTCCCGGTGTGCAGGTAGGGGATCAGTCCGTCATCGGGGCGGGGGCTGTAGTGCTCCGGGATGTTCCGAAGGACACCATAGCTGTCGGCAATCCTGCGAGAGATTGTGTTTATCCTTAGCGTACCGATCTCATTTCGAAGAACGGAGATGTATTTGCCATGCTCGAAGGAAAGAAAATACTCGGGATCATCCCCGCAAGAGGCGGCAGCAAAGGCTTGCCTCAAAAGAACATTAAAATACTCTGTGGAAAACCTCTTGTTGAATGGAGCATTTTACGAGGGTTGGAATCCGAATTTATCGATCTACTGATCGTAAGCACCGACGACTCGACGATCGCAGATATCGCAAGAGCTGCGGGGGCGGATGTTCCACATTTGCGCCCCTCCGAGCTGGCCACCGATACCGCAAGCACGGTTGACGTCGTTATCGACTTGCTCGAGAAACTGCAAGCGGCAGGTGAGTTCTTTGACATTCTGATCTTGCTGGAGCCAACGTCTCCTCTTCGCGAAAAACACGATATCGACAGTATGCTGACAAGACTTTGCGACGGCTGGGAACGGTTCGACTCGATCATGAGTATTGGCAAAGCGGCAACACACCCTTCCCTAGTAAAAAAAACCGAGGGAGACTATCTGCTGCCTTATTCAAGCGATGTTTCATGTGCACGCCGCCAAGAACTGCCCGATGCTTGGTTTCCTTACGGAGTCGCGTATATCGTAAAGACGGATGTCTTGCTTTCCGAGAAAACTTTCTACTCGCGGAGAAACACATACTATAAAATTAAACCGCACCAGTGCATTGAAATAGACGACCTTTCCGACTTCTTATGCGTCGAAGCGCTGATGCGTCATACATGGGGAGTGTAGCAATGAGATTTCTTGTGATCGGACTGGGTTCCATGGGAAAACGCAGAATACGCAACTTGATAGCACTGGGATTTCACTCCATATTCGGTTTTGACCTTCGCCAGGACCGTCGTGAAGAGACAGCTCGTAAATTCGGAATAGCCGTCTTCGAGGACGTTCACCACGCCTTGGACGAGTGCAACCCTGACGCTCTGGTGATTTCCACATCGCCGGAGCATCATATGCAGTACGCCTGGCTCGCCTTTGAAAATTCACTGCATGCTTTCATTGAGGCCTCCGTTGTCGAAAAGGAACAAATCAAACGCTTGGCGGAGCGTCTCGAAGAGCGCCCTGATCTGGTTATCGTACCATCATGCACAATGCGCTTCTTTCCCGGTCCTTCGAAAATCAGGGAACTTTTGGCGCAAAATTCCATAGGAAAACCGCTTTTTTTCAATTACCATACTGGACAGTATCTTCCCGACTGGCATCCTTGGGAACCCATCTCGGATTTTTACGTTTCGAAGAGAGAAACCGGAGGCGCCAGAGAGATCGTGCCTTTCGAACTCGCTTGGCTGAACGAACTGTTCGGTCGCCCGGAACCCCGCTTTTGCAGAAAGAGAAAGCTTACAAATATAGATGCGGACATCGACGATTATTACCAGTTTTCCTTGTCTTACCATAACGGCATAGAAGCAAGCGTAACTATTGAAGTTATTTCCAGACCCTTTGCGACACGCGAACTCAAAATAACGGGTTCCGAGGGTACCTTGACATTCAGCTCCGATAGCAACACTATACGCCTCTCTTCGATACATCAAGAGGACTGGAAAAGCTTTTCTCTAGAGGGAGGAACTGTGGAAGCCCAGTATATCAATCCTGAAGAACCTTATATCGAAGAGATACGATCTTTCGTAAAAGCTATTGAAAAGAAAGAACGTGCAGTCTTTCCCAATGATCTTTTCAAGGATACGGAACTTCTTGATATACTTGACCGGCTTGAGGCGTTGTCTGAAAGGGGATAAAAGCCATGCAAGAGAATACATACACGCGAAGGCTTCAAAAGGTCATTCCAGGAGGAGCGCACACCTACTCCCGAGGTGCGGATCAGTATCCTTCGAATGCTCCGGCGATTCTCGAACGAGGAAAAGGAGCGTATGTTTTTGATTCTGAAGGAAAAAAATACCTGGACTACGGTATGGCGCTGCGAGCCGTAAATATCGGTTATGCGGAGGATGAGATCGACGAGGCCGCAATAAGGCAGATTCGCAACGGCAACAACCTGACCCGTCCTTCAATAATCGAACTGCAAGCCGCCGAACTTCTTGTAGACTTGATCGACTCGGCGGATATGGTGAAATTCACAAAGAACGGTTCCTCGTCCGTCTCGGCGGCGGTCAAGCTTGCACGTGGTTTTACCGGGAGGGATATAGTGGCGCGATGCGCCGAGCACCCCTTCTTCTCCTACGACGACTGGTTCATAGGCTCGACGCCGATCACGAGGGGGATACCCGCCTCGACATTGGAACTGACCAAGCTGTTTCATTACAATGATATTGCTTCGCTGGAAACTCTTCTCGGCGAGTTTCCCGGGCGGATCGCATGTGTCGTACTCGAACCGGCCACGACCGAGGAACCGAAGGAGAACTTTCTTCAAAAAGTAAAGGAGCTGTGCGCGCAGCATGGCATCGTTTTCATCCTCGACGAGATGATCACAGGATTCCGCTGGCATCTGAAGGGAGCCCAGCATTATTACGGAGTGACTCCAGATCTGTGTACTTTCGGAAAAGCAATGGCAAACGGTTATTCAGTTTCCTGCGTCGCCGGACGGCGTGAAATTATGGAGTTGGGAAGTATACATAACGAAGGGGCAGAGCGGCTTTTTCTTCTCTCGACTACACATGGCGGGGAGATGGCAGGTTTGGGGGCGTTCGTCGAAACGGTCTCCTTCATCCGGCGGAACGGTGTAGTCGAGCATCTGTGGGAGTATGGGAAAAAACTGATGACCATGATGCGGGGTGTTGCGGAACGCCACGGTGTTGCTCAAAGTTTCAAGGTCTGCGGCGTTCCATGTTCTCCCAACTACCTTACGCTGGATGCCGAAGGAAGCGTTTCTCTTCCCCTGAGGACGCTCTTTTCCAGAGAGATGCTGCGAAACGGCGTGTTGATGCCCTGGATCGCTCTTTCATGGAGACACGGCGACGAGGAACTGCAAATCACCGAGAAGGCTCTGGAAGCCGCGTTGTCTGTATATAGGAAAGCCTTGGAGGAGAGTGTGGAACGCTACTTGGACGAACCTGCGATCAAGCCGGTCTTCCGGAAGTACAACTGATGAGCGAACAAGACTCTACGGCAACTACGCACGGGCTTCTTGCGGGAAAGAAGGTTGTGGTTACCGGAGGAGCGGGGCTGCTCGGACGGGGTTTTTGCCACAGTATTGCCACTCATGGAGGTGTTGTCGTTGTTGCGGACAGAGACTTTGTCGCTGCTTCGCGAATTGCCGAAGATCTGAACAGTACAAAAGAAGAGTGCGCAGCGGCGTGTGCGCTGGATATTACGGACGCGGAGTCGGTAAGTGCTTTGATCTCTTTTATCGAGGAACGATTCGGGGGGGCGGACGCTTTGGTAAACAATGCTTACCCCAGAAACGCAAACTATGGACGGGCCGTTGAGGATGTAGCATATCGAGATTTTTGCGAGAATCTATCGCTTCATCTGGGCGGGTATTTTCTTATGATGCAGCAGTTTTCCCTTTTTTTCAGGCGTCGAGGCGGCGGCTGTATAGTTAACATGGGATCGATCTATGGAACATTGCCGCCCCGTTTTTCCGTATATGAGGGAACGCCGATGACTATGCCGGTGGAGTATGCGGCGATAAAGGCGGGGGTACTCCAGTTAACCCGTTATTTCGCACAATGCTTCAAGAAGGATGGCGTGCGCGTGAACTCGTTGAGTCCGGGGGGCATAAGGGACAGGCAGCCGGAGAGCTTTATGGAAGCGTACGCTTCGTTTTGCGGGAAAAAAGGCATGTTGGAGCCAAGTGATATCGAGGGAGCGCTGGTTTTTCTGCTTTCGGACGCCTCACGGTACGTCACGGGGCAAAATTTTATCGTGGACGACGGTTTTTCACTGTAAATCCGTTCTCCGGGTGTAGAGGATGAAAGTGATAATATGAGAAAGTTCAAGGAAAGTCTGCGTGAAATCTTTATTAGTCCGACACAAACAATACTCCAGGCTATCCAGATGCTGAACGATACAGCCTCTCAAATTCTTCTTGTGGTAGGAGAAGCAGACCATCTTGAAGGGACTCTCACTGACGGGGACATCCGCAAAGCGATAGGCGAGGGCAAAGCATTGGACACACACATCGGTCTCGTTTGCAACATGTCGCCCAAGACGCTTTCCACTCGCTCATATGAAGAAGCTCTTTCCCTTATGAACCAGTACGGTTTCAGTCGAGTACCAATCTTGAATGAGAACGGAGTACCGATCGACATTATTTGTATGGAGGATATCCTTCCGGTGCAACTCGTTCATGAAAAAAAGTTGAACAAAGTAGTTATCATGGCGGGAGGACGAGGCAGCCGTCTTGATCCGATAACCCGGATAATACCCAAGCCACTGCTCCCCATAGGAGACAAACCGATGCTCGACCTGATCATGGAGTCGTTCGTCAAGTGCGGTTTCAGCGACTTCCTGATCTCCGTCAACTACCGGAAGGACTTCATCAAGACCTGGCTGGCCGAACGCAGCGACCTCCCCTTTTCCGTCGCGTGCGTCGAGGAGGAGGCCTTCCTGGGCACGGCGGGAAGTCTGGCCCTGATGAAGGAATTTTTGAAGGAGACATTCTTCGTCAGCAACTGCGATATCCTTGTAGACGTGAACTACACCTCCGCGCTGGAGTTCCACCGGGATAACGGTTACGCCTTTACCGTGGTGGGCGCGCTTAAAAAAGTGAACGTCCCCTACGGCGTCATCCATCTGAGGGGGGGCGCGTTCGACTGCATAGAGGAAAAACCCGACGTCCCGCTGATCGTGAACACCGGCGTCTATATTCTGGAGCCACAGTGCGTGGAGCTGATCAGCGAGGGTGAGAAAATCGACATGCCCGACCTGATCGAGCGTGTGCAGAGAAGCGGTGGCAGAGTGGGGGTTTTTCCGGTACACAGAAAGTGGATCGACATCGGGCAGTGGGGGGAGTATAAGAGGGCGCTGGAGTAAGCACGACCAAAGTGGAGGCAATATAAAATGAGAGAAAAGAGCGCGACACTAACTTTACAGGACATTCTCGAAATAGAAAACGACGAGGAGATTTTAAGCTTCCGATGCCCCGAAACAGGGTATCTGCTGTGGCCGTTGATCCGCAACGTCTTTATACGTTTCATTATGAGCGATTTGTTGTACGAGACGCCGCTTATCTCCGAAGAACGCCCTCCCCGTCCTCGGAGCGCCTATGCTTCCGTATTAAAAGCCTGCGCTCACAATATGCTGAAAGGGCGGAGGATTAAGGGACCGATTCTGATCTCGTCGACTGGAAGCCATGTTTTGCGGGATGGGCGATACTTCAACCGCCTCTCGGATCACTTTGCGCTTGCGGCACACGAAAAAACCGTTACTCTGGAAGCGTTGTTCACCGACTGGCATTGGCCGTTTCCGAGGCATAATGAGCGGGTGTTGTTCGACGCTCCTATTCTGGCCATCTCCTCGCTCTGCGGAAAGTTCGCAGCAAACGAAAAGCACCGGAAAGCCGCAGGAGCCTTGGTGGAGTTCGCGGCTAGAAGAGCCCAAAAGCTAGTCAATTGGTCGCTTTCGGAAGAGCGGAGCGCTTTTTTGGCAACGTCGCTCACGAAGTATATGGCATCTCTTCCTGTAAGAAGACATCTATACACACGGCTCTTTCAGCGGACGGAAGCACGTATTCTTATCCGACAATGTGCGTGTTATGGATGGGATACTTCGATAATGAATGTTATTGCTCGTGATCTTGGTATCATTACCGCCGAGTATCAGCACGGCTCGGTCTCCGCAGGGCACGATGCGTACAATTTTGCCGAAGTGCTGCGTTCGAGCGAGGAGTACAAAAAAACGCTCCCGCAGTACTTTCTTGGCTACGGGCGATGGTGGACCGACCAGATCAGCGCACCCGTCGTCAAGCTGAACATCGGGAACCCCGACCGCACTGAGTCGCTGAAGAGCACGGCGCGAGCACAATGCGAAAAGAAAGTTATTATGGTACTCGGAGACGGCATCGAGACCAAGAAGTATCTCTCCCTCTGCGCTGCCCTAGCCAAGGTATTTGAGATGAAGTACCGGATCGTCTTTCGCCCACACCCTGTGGAGCGTGAACGCGTGTTACGACTCTATGGTAGGAAGACGGGCAACGTTGCCATTGAATGGGAAAAGGGGATCTGCGAGGCTTTCGGAGCTGCGGAGGCCGTCGTCAGCGAACTCTCTACGGGGCTCTTCGAAGCGGTCGGCCTAGCGAACAGGACTTTCCTGTGGGACACCCCCAAAGTGAATTTTTGCTATCCCCACCACCCCTTCGCCACCTTCTCCGACGCCAACGACCTTGTCGCAAAGATTCAAGACAGCGCAAACGGCAGGGTGGACGCATCGACAGTAGAGGAGTTTTGGGCCCCCAACTGGAAAAGAAACTACCGCGCTTTCTTGGAGAACGTCTGTCCGGGGATATTGAACTCGGACAAGCTCTCGGAAGAGAGCGTTCGAAATGATGAGAGGTAATTTATGAAAAAATTCCTTTATATCTCTTACTACTATCCGCCGATTCAGTCTATTGCGTCCATGCGGAGCTGGAAACTGGCGAAGTATATTCGGGAGTTTGGATGGGAACCGATAGTGCTGGCATCGGCTTCGGATTCGCAGAGCTGGGGCTCTCCTCTGCCGGATGTACGAGTGGGCCGCCTTGAGAACAGCCTTTTTTTAGAGCGAACCTCAAAGAAAACCAAAAAACAGCTGACTCATTCGGATACTCCTTTTCCCAATCCTGGGTGGTCGGCTTCTTTGAAAAATACAGGCTACATGACCGCTCGCTGGATAAAACGAGCGCTTCGGGAAGCATTCGCTTATCCGGACGACTATGCTGATTGGGGTAAAAAAGCGCTTCTTCATGGTCGGGAAATTTTAGCGAAAGAAAAAGTTGACTTGATCTTGAGCACCGCCGAACCTTTTACAAGCCATATCATTGCGTCTACTCTCTCAAAAGAAACCGGAATCCCATGGATTGCCGATTATCGTGATTTGTGGACACAGAATCATGTTGCTCGTCATACCAAATTACGTCTTTTTTTTGAACGAAGGCTGGAAAGCTCTATCGTTAAAAACGCATCAGCCGTAATTACAACATCAGAGCCCTTGGCTTTGATGTTGGGTTCTTTTTTGCAAAAAGAAGTTCACACGATAACCAATGGATTCGATCCGGAGGACTACGTCCTTCCAGTCAAGACAGATAGTATCTTTTCTCTAATATACACTGGTGTTATATATGAAAAAAAACAAAATGCCACTGCTGTGCTTGATGCAATAAACATCTTACTCAAGAAAAAAGAAATAGAAGCAGGCAAATTTAAACTGCGTTTTTTCGGTTCAAATGCGCAGCACCTTGCGCAGCTCCTTAAAGAAAAGGGGATCGATGACCTTGTGCATATTCACAATACAATTTCATTTCAGGAGTGTGTGCAAAAACAAAAAGCGGCTGCGGCCCTTTTATTTTTAAACTGGAATGATCTTAAAGAAAAAGGTTTGTTTTCCGGCAAGATTTTCGAATACCTTGCTGCGCGGCGTCCAATTTTGGCCTTTCCGAGAAATCCAGGTTCCGTGGTCGATCAACTTCTGGAGCAAACCCGAGCCGGCGTGCTCTGCGACACCCCGGAGGCAATTGCGGCAGTTCTCAAAGAGTGGTATGATGCTTTTTATTTCGATGGGAACTTGACGTACCAAGGGATTGAAGAGGAGATAGACAAGTACAGCAGGAAAAATCAGGCTCAAGAATTCGCTATTCTTTTTGATGCCGTTACTCGGAAATAAACGGTTTGAATCATTCTGTTTTAATCTTATAAACAAACCGCTCCAAAACGCTTTTATTCAACTCTGACGGCATATGCGGAGCTGTAATTTGCTCATACCGAAACTCGCCCGTAAGTACCTTCTCCATCAATTCGGCAAGCGCTTCCGCGTTACATACTTCGAAAAAGAGCGCGTTGGCGTACCCTTCGAGTATTTCGCGGGCAAAAGCGGTGTCTGCCGCAAGGATGATTCCCTCATGAAGACGGCTTTCCAATAGCGGAAGGCCGAAGGCTTCGATAGACGAGGGAAAGAGCAGTACGGATTGCGCGTAGTATTCATAAACCTGCGCCTTGGAAACGCTTCCGATGAACTCCACCGGAAGGTCCATTGAATG
>Ga0334885_1004624_pt1 | contig 11774 bp, 6 predicted proteins | sample GraSluR1_MG_8_FD_207233 | JGI IMG/M metagenome (GOLD analysis project Ga0334885, IMG submission 207233) | Sludge microbial communities from methane-producing bioreactor in Wageningen University, Netherlands - Granular Sludge_31_05-R1 | ecosystem: Engineered > Bioreactor > Anaerobic > Unclassified...
CTTTCTTATGTATTAGTATTTCCAACTTTGGACTTCAGGTAAAAAATTATCATCTGGCTTATTTTAATCTTTTTATTGTTAAATAAAAAGATGGAAATAATGTGCTTCTCCTAAACAATCCTTAGAGCAAATACAGGACAGTGAGGTACACAGTAACCACAGGTAATACATAAGTTATAATCAACACAGGCCTTTCCATTTCTGATGGACAGGGCACCATTAGGACATGCCTTAACACAGGTACCACAACCTTCACAAAATCTGGAAATAAAAAGCTTTTTTCTTTGCAATCCTTCTTCAGGTAAATCTTTTTCCTCGAGCTTTTTATTTTCAAATATTTTAAGATTTATAGTCAGTTCTCTCGAATAAATCATTCCAATAGCTGTAGAGTGTATTTCCTCAATTTTTCTAACAAACCCTATCGCCTCTTCAAGATGGTTAATAAGATATCCTCCGGCCAGCGCCTTCATAGCATAAAGGCCTTTCCCAGAACTATGTGCTTTTTTGATAGCTTCAATCATATCTTCGGGTGTTCCCCCGATAATGCCTAAACCTACCTGATTAATAATGGGGAAAATTATATCTATTTCTTCAACCTCAGACGCCTTATCGACAACCTCCACCGCATGGGTGGAAATTCCAACTGCCCTGATAACCCCTTCCTTTTTTAAATCTATAAGACATGATAGGGCTCCAGCCCTTTTTTGAAAAACACTCTTATCCTCTCTCGGAGCATGTAAATGGAAGATATCAATATAATCACGATTCATCTCACGACATGCCTCTAAAACTGCTTCTTTTATCTCATTGTATTCAGTAGCATGTGACTTGCTTGCTATAATTACTTCTCCTGAATAATCTTTTAAAGCTTCTTTTATATGAGCATAGGTCTTATATGCCTGCGCTGTATCTAAAAAATTAATTCCGGAATTTAAACCCTGTAAAATTACTTCTGCTCCTTCTTTTGCCGGTATATTAGCTTGAAGTGATCCCATTGGCAAAACACCAAAACACAGTTCGCTAACCTTTATTCCTGATTTTCCCAATGTATTATATTTCATTTCTTACTCCTTGTATGTTTTTTACTTATAGTAGACTTTCCGGTATGTATAAAATAATTGCCTGATAACCTTCCTTATGTTCCTTATAAATAATAACAGATTTCCATAATACTGTATAATTTTTCAACATTTATAATTGATACAAAAACTCTGGACAATATAAATATTCATTTAATTAAATCTTTTTTCTTTTTCTTTTTTCTTCATACATCTGGTGATCAGCAACAGCTATCAGTTCATCTAAATTCACTGGATTATCCGGCGAGTATTCAGAAAACCCTATACTAAATTGTATTTTGTATTCCTTATTTTTTTCTCTATTTACTCGCAAGAGTGCATCCAGTAAGCGAACTCTTATTAAAGGAGCTTCCTGTAAAGAGCTGTCAGGGAAAAGTAATAAAAATTCATCTCCTCCTACCCTGCAAATAATATCTACTTCTCTCAGGTTTTCTTTAAATAAATTGGTAACCATTTTTAAAACTGCATCTCCCTCCAAATGCCCATACCTATCATTAATATACTTAAAATTATCTATATCAAAGAAAGCCAGTAAAAGTGGTGATTGATTGCGATTAGATAATTTTATCTGTCTTTCGATTAATTCCAGGCCATACCTGCGATTATAACATCCGGTTAAGGAATCAATACGGGATAGTTTTTTTAACTGCTCTTCTGCTTCTTTTCTTTCTGAAATATCATAATATACCGCAATGGTACCCTTTAGTTCATCATTTACAATTACCGGGGATCCACTGATGTAAACCGGTATTAAAGTACCGTCTTTTTTCTTTCTAACTGTTTCTACTCCTACATAGTCTTTACTTATCCCTTTATAGGTCAGCTCTTTCGCTTCTTCTATCATCCCAGGAGGTTGGATTAAGCCAGAATCAATATTCTTCCCTTTCATTTCCGCAAGAGAATAGCCAAATAGTTCAGTAAACCTGGAATTAATATTAATAACATTTCCTTTCTCATCAGTATAGACAGCCGCCTCCGGGTTACTACGGAACAGGGTGAGAAATTCTTGCTGACTCTTCAGAATGGCTTCTTCATCAAGTTTTCGCTTAATTGCAATGGATATCTGTGATGAAATAAATTCTAATAGTCGAATATCTTCGGGAGAATAACAATCAGGATTATTATAACTTTGCACAACAACAGCGCCAATTGTCTCTTCTTCAATTTTTAAAGGAACACCTAACCATGCTTTGCGTTGTTTCCCAAACCATTTTTTGTACTTTTCCAGTATTGGATTTTCCCGGATGTTTTTCTGATTAACATAGACTGGTCCCCCGGTTTCAAAAATATAAGTTATAAGGGATTGGTGATCAATTTCCCTGGGATGATGAATATGTTTTAGCTCATCCACATTATATGGGAAATTAATCTTTCCCTTATCTAAAAGTGCTATATAGAAGTTATTTGTATTTATAAGTTTACTTAATTCTTTATGAATCATCTTATAAAGAAGGTTAATTGGAATAGTAGAATTGGCAGCTTTAGAAATATTATATAAAACTTGTTGGATTAATTCATTGTGCTTTGATATAGTGATATCTGAATAAGATACTATCCTACCTTTAGGTTGACCATCTATTATTACGGTAGAGCTTGAAACGCTCACCGGGAGAGTAGACCCATTTTTCCTTTTTCTTATTGTTTCATAATTATAATAATTTGAAACTAAAGATTTTTCATATAGATACTCGGCTTCTTTTATTCTCTCTTCAGGATGAATTAATCCATTGTTAATATTCTTACCTTTCAATTCTTTTTTAGTATAACCAAAGAGTTCTGTGAAACGGGGATTGATATCCAATACTCTACTTTTTTCGTCAACATATACCAGGGCTTCAGGACTGCTAACAAAAAGGCTGGCAAATTCCTCGCGGCTTTTTTTAAAGGCTTCTTCTGTTTTCTTCCGTTCTGTGATATCAATAAAGATGCCCTCAACCCCCTCAATATCTCCAGCTTCATTGTAATAGTATTGACTGTTAGTTGATACTATCAAGGGCTCCCCGTATTTGGTTTTTAAAGTAACTTCATAACCTTTTATGCTTCCTTTGTTTTCCCTTAATGTTTTTAAAAACAATTTTCTATCTTCGGGTTTATAATACAGTTCTTTTGCTAAATTTTTCCCGATTACTTCCGAAAGATATTGAAAGCCTAACATTTTAACACCTGCAGGGTTCATCATAAGCAAATTACCATTTTTATCGGACCGATAATAGGCTGCCGGCATATTATCAAAAAGTGTATGGTATTTTTTTTCACTCTCGGTAATTTTTTCTAAAGCCTGTTTGTATCTGGTTCTATCCTGATAAAAGGCAATAACGGTTTGATTTTCTTGCTGGTTTAAAATTGGAGCAACGGTAATAATAACAGGGACTAATGTACCATCTTTCTTCTTACGGATAGTCTCATGCTCAATATCTTTACCTTCCAAAGTTAATTTTGTTAAATAGTTGCTCTCCTTTACGGTTTCACCTTCCGGAAATATCATACCTTCATTAATATTTCTACCTATAATCTCCTCCGGGGAATAGCCAAATAGTCTTGTGAATCTATAATTTATATCCAGGATAATACCATTACCATCATGATATATTCCTGCTAATGGACTATTTTGAAACATACTTGTGGCTTCTTCCTGGCTTTTTCTTAAATTCTCTTCAGTGTGTTTTCGGTCAGTTATATCTCTGATTATACAAACTATCCCTGATAGATCACCGGTTTCATTGGTTATAGTGGAACTGGAAATAAGGACAGGAATATTATCACCATTCTTTGTCTTTAGATAAAGCTCATGATTCAAGATACTGTTTCTATTGAATGATTTGCTTAGTAGTGTACAACAAAAATCATTTTCCATAAAAAATAAGTCTATTGTTCTTCCCTTAATTTCATTCTCTGTGTACCCGGTTATATTTCGAAGAGCCTCATTAGCTGTTACTATTTTCCCCTTTTGATCCAGTAAAAGTAGAGAATCAGCCATGGTTGATAGTATTTTTTCGGCAGCGACGCCCGGCGTAACAGACATCAACTTATATTTAACCATGGCATAAACTAAGCCACCTGCCCAGATAAGAGTAATAATATTCGCCAGGGAAGGAAGTTTAGCTAATCCTAATTCAGGCAATAATACCTCTATTAGTGTACTGAGAACCAGGGAGATTAAGGCAGTAAAGAAGATTATTTGTGACTGTTTCTTCTTAAATAATTCCCGGGCTTTTCTACCAAATTGGTAAATAAAATAAAGCCCTATTCCTGTAAAAGTTAAATAGTAAAAATAAAAAATTTTAGGCCATATAGTGTTGGACCAGATGCCAGCCCAACCCCAGAATTCTTCAATATAATCAACCGTTAAAAAACCAGTCCATTTTTTATAGATTAACAATAAAGGTATTATGCAAATAATAAAATAAAAAATTTTAGATTCTAATATTTTTTTCTTTTCACTATAAATAAGAGCAAACCATAAAAAGAAACTGGCCAACCCTACCCATCCGATAGAAGCAATATTATCAAATAATATTGCAGTATTTTTGAGGGTACCAGGGATATAGAGAAAAATAAGCATAAAGCTCCATAGGGCGAAACAGCCGAGAAAAATAGCACAAACCCTGTTAAGTACAGATTTTGGATCTCTCCACAATAAAAATGCTAATAGATAGGTATAAACCAAAAAGGCGAAAAAATGAAGGAATGGTAAAATATTCATCATCTACAAAATTAAATAATTCTTCCTTTTAATAAATTAAGATTAGATTGTGCTTTCCACAATCTAAATAGTGCTTACATAAATTGAGCAATGATTTTCTAGTTATTTAAATAAAACCTGTAGCCATTGGAGCTTATTTTGCATAGTTTTTTAATTCTTTAACTATTTCTTATAAACAGTTTGCTCTAAGTAAGTACAATAAGCAGAACCTGTTTCAGTGATTATGACTTCCTCTTCCTGTCTCTTAATAAATTTCAAATATCTTAATATTTCTAAGATTGTTTCTAATTCTACTTCATCTATGACCATCTCAGCTGCTATTTCTTGAACAACCTGTTCAGTCACATAATGTCTCTCATATATTTCATATAAAAAATCCTTACTATGCTGGACTAAAAAATTATCGGCAAAAAGGAATAGCCACTTAATGCTCTCTTGCCTGGTATTTTTATATTGCTCTAAAAACTGGGAAATATCAGCTTCATGTAATTTTTTTTCTTCTTTTTCTAAATTTATTTTTTCCATCCAGGCCATTACTGTTCCAGAGACTATTTCCTGAAATTTCTGATTATCTTTTACAATCTCGGGTAAATTTTTATTTTTTTGCAAAGAGCCGCTAGAGGCAAAAAAAGTAATGATAGAATTTTTTTCCAGAAAATGATAAATATCTTCCTGAAACAAGAAAATCGCACAAAATGAACATACAAAAAACAATCCTATCCAGGAATTGGTTAATTGTACCCAACCCCCTTCAGCTGGCCACCATATTAGACTAATTAACAAAACAAGCAGGCATAATATACCATAGGGCATTACCATTAATACCAATTTTTTCATCTATATATCCTGTATTCTGTGGTAATTCTTTATTAAATATTTATTTAAAATTATGTAATTTCTTTTAAAACCTTCAAAATCGCGGGCAAATAGGCAGGTAAATCATTTGGTGAACGAGATGTTACCAGGTGTCCATCTATTACAACTTCCTTATCAAGATAATTAGCACCTGCATTTATTAAATCATCTTTTATGGCAAAAAAGCAAGTTGCATCTTTGTCGTTCAAGATACCTGCAGATATAAGGAGCCATCCCGCATGGCAGATAGCAGCAACCAGTCCGTCTTTTTCATATATTTTTCTCACAAAGCTGACAATCCTGGAATGGCGCCTCAAATGATCCGGGGCATAGCCCCCGGGAACAACTACACCAATAAAATCTTCATCTTTTACCTCATCTATAGATAAATCCGCTATCACGGGATATTGATGTTTGCTGTAGTAGAGCTTTTTTTCAGGAGCCACAATTTTAACATCATAACCTGCTTCCATTAAACGATAGTAAGGGTACCATAATTCCTGGTCCTCGTATAACTGTTCAGCCAAAATTGCAACTTTTTGTTGGTCTTTCATATTAAACACCTCCTAACTTATCTATTATATTACCATATATAATATCCAAAAAAAACTTTTTAACTATAAAATCTAAATAACGTCTATTATTTTAAATTTCATAAGAAATTTTATTATTAATTATCTGAGAAGAGCCTTGATGAGTAAAATGTTTTAAAAAATATGATGGTCGGGGCGAGAGGATTTGAACCTCCGACCTCTTGGTCCCGAACCAAGCGCGCTAACCAAGCTGCGCTACGCCCCGATAGTGTAAAAAATAAAAAATAAAATTTACAAATGTAATTATAGCATAGCTATTAATGTATTGTAACCACTAATTTTAGCCTTATTGCAATAAAAGTTGCTATAATTATTTTAAACAAATCTCCTATTAAGAAAGGAATAACACCTAATACCATAGATTCCCTAACCCCTATTTGGGCTACTAAGCTTAATTGTATGGCCCCAATTAAATAAATAATTAATGTTCCAAGTAATCCTGCTGATACATAATGTAAAAAACGACTCTCTTTTTTAGCTTCGATAAATTTGCCAATAACATAAGCTGCAATTACAAATCCTATCAAAAACCCACCAGTTGGTCCTAATAATATGCCCGGACCACCTCTAAAACCTGAAAATACCGGCAGACCTATCACTCCTAAAAATAGATACAATAACTGGCTAACAGCCCCAAGCTTGCTTCCCAAAACCATCCCAGCCAATAAAGTAAATAATGTTTGCAGGCTAATTGGTACTGGTGTAAAGGGTATGGAAATAAAAGCTCCAATCACCATGAAGGCAGCAAATAATGATACTAAAATCATGTTTCTAATATTTTGGGTTTTCATTTATAAGTCCTGTATAACTTTTCTATTCACTCATAGCTAAAGTAAATTTATTATATTTTGTTACCGTTTAAATAATCAATTCTCTCTAGAGAAACAGGATGATGACCGGAATAGATATTTCCTAAAGATGCATCAATAGATATTTTGTCTCCCGAATGGAATTCCACACAATTAATCTTGCATTTTTTTTCTCCCTCAAAAACCACCAGTTGTTTGCAATTAACTATACAAATCTTTCCTAATTGAACAGCTGTAACTGCTGCGTGAGAGGTTACCCCTCCTCTGGCAGTTAATAATGCATCACATTCAAAAATCATTTCTATATCGTCTGGTACCGTATCAGGACGGATTAAAATTATTTTCTCATTTGGATATCTATTAGTAAGATATTTTATGTCTTCCAAATCAAAAGCAACAATACCATTAATTGCTCCACCACCAATGCCAATTCCTGTACCAACCAGGTGTTCATGAACTGATGCATCTGTAAAACATAACATCCCTTCCTGGTCTTTCAGTGTATATTGTCTGGTTTGTAAAATATGCAAATCCTTCTTGTTTTTTGATTTAAATGTAAATTCAATTTCCTGATGCTCATAGCCATGATAGTTAATTAGTTGTTTGGCAAACCTAAATAGCTCATGATAAATATCGGGGAATTTTTTTTCCAGAGAATCGCCTGTTAGATGTGGAAATTTTTTATTTTGAAATTCGGAAACCGGGGAGGTATAAACCAATCCGGATACAATATCTTCACCTTGACTACAACTGGTAAAATCACCATATAATAATACTTCGGTACTTTTTTCAAAAGGCACTCTGGTGAAGACCACTCCGGTCCCGGATTCATCACCTATATTGCCTAGAATCATCTCTTGAACAATAACAGCTGTTCCCCATTCTTCAGCAATTTGCAGTTTTCTACGGAATACTTGTGCCCTTTCATTGTGCCATGATTGAAATACAAAAATAATTGCCTGAACTAATTGTTGAAAAGGGTCTTCTACTAATTTTATTCCATATTTGGACAGTAAATCTTTATATGAAAAGGCAATATTTCTCATTTGCTCAATGCTGAAGAATCTCTTCTCTTCTATTTTATATATCTTTTTATAATTTAAAATTAGTTTATCAAATTCATCTCTTACGATACCATGAGCCATACCCCAGTTTTGCAGCAACCTTCTATAAGAGTCCCAGGCAGCCCAACTATAACCATGGACCTTGCTCAAACTTTCAGCTATCTCATCATTCATCCCAATATTTAATATTGAATCCATGGCACCGGGCATAGATATAACCGTACCTGAACGGACTGCTAGTAATAGGGGATTATTTGGATCACCAAATTTTTTTCTAGTTATTTTTTCTAATTCTCTCACTTTATCTTTGATCATTTCTAGCAGCGCGCAATACATCTCAGGAAATTGAGCAATGCCTTTTCTAACTCTAAACCATTCTGTAGTAAGAACAAATCCAGGAGGTACAGGAAATTTATGTGAATATAACTTTTTCAAATAATAAGCTTTGACCCCTAAGAATACCTTATTATCTACTCTTGGTGTCGATTTTTGTAAAGTTGTAATGAGTAGTCCAGGATTATAATTCAGTAACATTTGAATTACTTCCGGATTCAGGCTTTCAGCCATTGCTTTTAAGGTAACTAAAATTTTTGAAACATAATTATCAATGTTTTGAACTAAAAAAGCTGAAACGATGATATCACGGTAAAATTCCTCAGATTTCTTATATATAGCATATTCAAGATTTCCATTGTCAAGGCTTTTTCTATTTAAATATTGTTTAATAATAATTTTAAGATAAGGGTTAAATTTTTTAATATAATAACTATCAATTATTTCTTTAGTATTGTGGGTAACAAAATAAAAAATATTAATAAATTGATTCATCGAGAAAGTAGTTGTTTTAAAACTGTAATTCAACATTTCCAGATTCGAATTAAAATTTTCATTCGAGATATCATTTATTGCTAACCCCTCTTTACACAATTCCAATATTTTTGCAGCATTATGGAAGCCATCAATAGTCATATAATCCAGGTTTCTTTCATTGATAATTTTGCTTATCAGCTGGTCAACCAGCTTTTCAAGACGAAAAATCAAACCCATGGCTTCAAATTTCTTTTCAGAATAATACCCATACATTGAAGCAATCCCAGGCGCAATATGGCGTTTGTAGTATATATTCTCATGAACCTCGGTTTTTTCAGGATTTAATATCACTTCTTTTAAAAGTTTTAGCATAGGATATATTTTCTTAATTGCCAGTATGTATTGTTTAGATTGAAGTTTCTTTTGTAAATATTCAATTTGTCTAACAGTAAAAAAGTTTGATTTTTTTAAATCATTTATGATAAATGTTGAATCCAGGGTATATTTATGTTTTAGGAGTTGATAAAGCTCAATCAGATAGATTACCCTTTTGGTATTTGTTTTATCATCAATCTTGAGCTCTTTGATATTTTTCTTAATTATGTATAAATCCTTCTCAATCAAAAGCTCTGGTTCGGTATTCATTCTTTCGTAAAGGCTATTAATAATCTGATGTACCGGGTCAAACCACTCTCCAGATACTGCTAATTTTGTCTGAACATTTTCTGGAATAATATTTTGAAGGTGATGAGTACCTCCGTCATACCAGAAACAGAATATTTTTTTAGCCAATACTATATGAGTATTGTTACTTTCTGAATGCACTTGTTTCCTCAGGAAATGAATCAAATAATCATTACCAAAAGACAGTTTATCTATTTCAGTAGAAATTTCCCTTATTCTACCATCTGCACCTATGCTACTGTAAAATACAGGGAAAAGACTGACTAGTTGTTTGATTAAAAAATAATTAGAGCGAATATCACCATTAAGCAACCGGCTGATATCTCTCTGAAAAAGGTCTTCATCTTTGACAAATATGCCGCCGATTTTTAAATTAATAATAAGGGCATTAATTAAAGAACTGCTGTTTTCTGGTGAATATTCAATAAATTCCAGCCAGAGCCTGAGCATTTTTAAATGATTATTATCAGTTTTCACCTGCCATTCCCGGTTAATCTTTGCATCTCCTGGATATACAAAGCCAAAGTCAATAATTTTTTTTGCAAATATTTCTATTTTATTTTTATCTTCTAGCTGATATGTTTTTTCCCCTAATCTTGACAAACATTCTATAATCTTATCCATACTTCCATATTTCAAATTACTGAAAATAGAAAATGTTTGAATTAAAAACTGATTAAAATTAATTTCTTTAAAAACAGATACAGGGAATTCTTTAAATGACCCGGCCAACTCTGTCATTAAAAAATTGCTGAGTCCAAGCATGTCTGAATCTGGTATGTAAAACAGATAATATATGAAATATATCCCCACCAGGCTTTTTTTATTTTCTTGTATAATGCCATGAAGGCTATCAATAAATCCTTTATAATCAGAGATATCCTGATAATCTTGCCAGGTTTTAGCCTGAGATAATTTTTCTATTACTCTGTTGATAATTTTTTCTTCTTTTCTGGAAATTCGTAAGATTTCTGTAGAATATTTTTTATAAAATTCTTTGTCAATTTTCTTACTCCAGTTTCGAAAATCTAAGTTATCTTGCCACAGTTTTAGATTTTCCTGAAGAGATATCCTCATCAGATTCATTGTTTTTGCTGAATAAATGTTATTACAAGCTAAGGATTCCGGGATATTTTTTAACAAATTTGAGGCATATATTTTTAATTCTTTATCATTAACTAAACACACTTCCAAAATACGGATAACTTCCTTTTCGATAGAATGAAAGAATCTTTCATTGCTATTATCTTCATATAGTGCCTTTACAAAATCCAGCAAAGTATTTAATGCCCTTTGCTTATTATTGCTGTCTAATTCCTGACTAAAGAACTTATTAAATAATGAAATGATATATTTTAATGCTCTAGTTGCTTCTGGGTGAGATTTATAAAACCAAAAATCATTCAGAACTATTTCTCTAATTTTTTCATTTACTATTTTTTGTTTAATAGGAAAACACTGGAGCTCTTTTAAAAGATTAACTGTTCTTTGTTGAATTCCAAAATGTGAATCAGATATACTTAGAAACCATTCTTGATCTGATAAATAAGCAGCTCCACTTAAAGCCTCCATTGAATCCTGTTTAACCATCTCTGTATTCAACCCTCCAATAATAACTTGCTATCTTACAATTGTCCCGGAAATTATTTCGACAGATTGTCCATCATCATTTACTAAAATGAGTCTGCCTTTTTCAGTTATATCAATTACTTCTCCGGTGACTATTTTGTTACCGGTATCTATTGCTATATTTTTCCCGATAGTATTGTTAAGCAGTTTCCATTCATTTAAAATTAATGAGAATTTCCCTTCTTTAAAAATCTCATAATATTTTTCAAATTCACAAAAAATATTTCTGGTTAATATTATTCGTGACACTTTTTCGCCAGTTATTTCTTGCAAAGAGGTTAAATACATTCGAATATTTTCAGGGAATTCAATGATTTTTATATTAACATTTATTCCTATCCCTACTATAACACAATTAGTGTTGTTTGAATTTATACGTGTTTCAGTTAGTATTCCGCAAATTTTTTTATCTTTAAATAGTATATCATTAGGCCACTTTATTTGAGTGTTTATCTGAAGAAATTTATTAATTGCCTTAGCGATAGCTACTGAGGCCATTAAAGTGATTAGCGACAAATAAGAAAAACTTATGTCAGGGTATAGTAGTA
>Ga0334885_1004630_pt1 | contig 11769 bp, 8 predicted proteins | sample GraSluR1_MG_8_FD_207233 | JGI IMG/M metagenome (GOLD analysis project Ga0334885, IMG submission 207233) | Sludge microbial communities from methane-producing bioreactor in Wageningen University, Netherlands - Granular Sludge_31_05-R1 | ecosystem: Engineered > Bioreactor > Anaerobic > Unclassified...
TATGGATCTTCTCTTTGGCACCGTGCAGGCAAAGCTGCGGTATTTTGTTCAAAGCGGCCAATACCAGTTCAGAGACCACCTTGTTGTCGAATTCCAACTATCCAACCGGAAAATCGGGTTTTCCGTATACTTGATCATGCCATTTTGATCATGGATCGATCGAGAGTCACGCTGAAACGATTTTTGCAATCCTGTGGAGTTGGAGCTCGTAGAAAAGTCGACGAAATGATCCATCAAGGCAGAGTATGCGTGAATGGAAGCGTGGTCACCCAGTTTGCGTTTGAAGTGGACGGCTCGCGGGACCAGATCACGCTGGATGGGCGAATCTGTTCTCCCCAGAGCGAACCGAAGTACTACTTATTTCACAAACCACGCGGAATCATCTCATCCGTCACAGATCCCCAAGGCAGAGAAACAGTCATCGATTATGTGCGCCGGCATCACGGGATCAAAGACTACCTATTCCCGGTAGGAAGATTGGATCAGGAGACCGAAGGGTTGTTGATTCTTACCAACGACGGCGATTTTGCCAATCAGATGCTGCATCCCCGCTATGAAGTCCAAAAGGTATATCAGGCCTGGGTTCAGGGAACACCAACAACCCCAGCGATGGAGAAATTCCGTAGCGGTTTGATCCTTGGGAACGAAAAGACCGCTCCGGCTGGGTTGACCATATTGGAGTCCGAGAAGAACCAATCCCTATGGGAGATCCGCATTCGTGAAGGGAAAAAGCGCCAAATCCGTCTTATGTGTCAGGCATTGGGTCATCCCGTTCTGTATCTGAAACGGATTCAAATCGGTTCCTTTACCCTTGACGGAATCGAAACGCCCGGTCAATTGAGATCTTTTACCATTTCAGAACGAGAGGAAATCCAGCACAGAGAGAAAGAAGGAAAGAAAGGCGGTGGGGGTGGTGAAAAATAGGATGAGAATGGGAATCGGTCTCATCATTTTTTTTGTTGTTTGTGTATCAATTGCGTGGGGAACAACCGGTTATTTTCAGCTGCGAAGTATCCAAGAAAAAATCACTTTTGCATACAACCTTGACGATGCCTCCCTTTTGGATTCCAGTATTCAGGATCTCAATCAGCTTTTGCAGCAGTATCCGAATGACCTTGGGTTGCGCCAGAAAGCCTTCATCCTGATGGGAGATGCTTATTTCTACCGGGGGAGTTATGATCAAGCCCTCGCTTCCTATCAGCAGGCTCAATCCTTATTGATCGTGTCGGATACCGACTATCCCTACGTGCTATATTCCAAAGCATATACCTTATACTATGCGGCTCTCAATGCTACGGGCAACCTTCAGACCCAATACATTCGCCAGGCTATCTCTGCCATCGATGAAATCTCTTCTTTTTCCGAGTATGCCCAAGACGCTTTCCTTTTGCGCGGAATGGTGCTGCGGCTTTCTGGAGACTATATGTCGGCTGTGGCCTTTTTGGACCGTGTCACTCGGGAAGACTTACGCCCGACTGCCAGCTACTACAAAGGTCTGGTGCTGTACGAACAAAGAAACTATGCCGCGGCGGTATTGGCGTTCCAACAAGCTCAGAGGCAAGGGCAGGATAAGGAACTGGTTGCAGCCAGCATTTATCAGGTTGTTAAGGCCCTAATGAATCTTCAAAACTACCGGGAGGCTTTGCAGCATTCGGAGATCTTGGTCCGAGATTATTCCGATACCCGATTCCGAGGCGATATTATGACCCTTCATGTGGAACTGCTTTATCAGAGCGGATCTTATGATTCTGCCTTGCGGTATATCGATACTGTCATCCAGAGCGCGCCATCTACCCGAGAACGAATGGACGCTTTGATCGCAAAAGGGTGGATTACCTACAAAAACCAGCGAATCGACATGGCCATCGACCTCTGGACCCAAGCCATGGAATTGGGCGCGCGCAGTCATAATCAGGAAGCCTTTGAAGCGGCAAAAAATGTGATGGGCGCTATGCGCGAAGGCGGAGACTATTCGGGATTGGTTGCGTTTCTTAACCGTGTGAAATCCCTGTTCCCAGAAAAAACGACTGAGTTGGACCTTGAAACCGCCAAGATCTATATTGCCATGCGCCGAATCGACGAAGCCGAGGTTCTTTTACGCCGAGTGCTTGCCACTGGATTGGCTTTTCAGGAAGCCAATTATTGGATGGCGCAACTATTCCTTCAAAAGGGGGATTTTCGTCAAGCCTTGGATACCATAGAGCGAGTCATCCAGTCCGGAACCCCGCGGTATGTTTTTTTGGGTCAATCCTTTAAGGGCGATGTGCTCTTTCAAACGCGAGATTACCCAAAATCGCGCGAAGCCTATCGGAAAGCATTAGAAGTCGCGGGGGATCAAGAGCGTACTCAAACACTCATCAATCTTGGGATTGTTGCCATGGCTATGCAAAACTATACAGAAGCCGACGGATACTTTCAGCAATTGAAAGACAATTATCAACAAGATGTCACCGGCGCTTTGAACGCGGCGTTTTATCTGGCTGAATCGTACGCATTGCGCAATCAGTTCGTTCAGGCGTCTCGTGAGTATGACTGGATCATACAAAACGATACCACAGGTCGATTCATCCGCAATGCGACCATAAAGAAATTCGAAATGCTTATTCTATCAACCACCATTATGGATCCCATCATCCAACAGATCGATCAAGCGATTGCTCAAACCGGTGACGCGCTGTTGAAAAAGGAATTGGCTTATCTTCGCGGAGAAGCCTTTCTCAGGAAAGGAGACGTTCTTTCCGCCTACAATGCCATTTCCGGTGTTCAAACAGAGGGAATGCAGGATTCCTCCAAAGCAGGAATGTTGTATATCCGAGCACGGTACTTCACATCGATCGGAAACCGGACGGAAGCCGACCGAGCTTATTCTCTGCTCATCCAACAGTATCCGCAATCTGCGAAAGCCCCATGGGGCCTTCAAGACTATGCTCTTTCCTTCTACCATCGGGGCGATTATGATCAGTCCAAAAACCTATTCTTCCAACTGATCACAACATATCCGACCTTTTCCAAGGTGGATGCGGCATATTTCTATATCGGTCTATCCTACGAGCGGCTTGGCGATCCCCAAAGAGCTTTGCGAATCTATGAAGAATTGCTCCAAAAATTCCCGAATACCGATCGCCTCAATGAAACGCGGGAACGGATCAATCAGCTAAAAACCCCGTGAAGATTGCCGCTTGGTCAAAACTTAACCTATTTTTGGCCATTGGGAACCAACACCCGGATGGGTATCATGAGCTGACCAGCGTTTTCCAGACGATTTCTTTGCATGATGACCTGTTATTGGATTCTCATACAGATGCATTCTCGCGGAATTCTTGCTCTGAAGGCGATTTTCAGATCATTTATGATTCCAATTATCCTGAAGTCGAACCATTGGGTTGGGATGCACAGAATACTCTTTATCGAACGGTTGTTCATTTGACGCACGACCAGAAATCCTTTCTTAGCATGCGGATCCGACTGATCAAGCGGATCCCCACCCGAAGTGGTTTGGGAGGCGGAAGCGCGGACGCGGGAGCCCTGATTCGGCATTTTGGAAAGCTCTGGGCCCTTTCTGAAGATCGACAAATTCAAATCGCCCGTACGATAGGGAGCGATGTGCCCTTTTTTCTGAAAGGGGGAACCGCCCTGGTTCAAGGGACAGGAGAACGCGTTACCGCTTTGTCGCCGCTACCGTCTTTTCCTGTTTTGTTGGTCCGGCCTTCGATCAGCCTTTCCACCTCAGATATGTACCGCAGGTTGGACCAATGGCGCGCTGCTCAAAGAGAGGTGTTCCTAGATGCCAAGGATGAGGAAAAAAAGGCTTTGGATACCTATCTACAGTTGCGTCAGCAAAAGCCCGCGCGGTGCCGAAATGATTTTTTGCCTACGCTTCATGGCATCCATCCGGTTTTGGATCGTTGGATCCCTCAATGGGAAGCCTTTCATCACCCGGACCTATTGGCAAAAGGCATGACGGGATCTGGATCGGTTTTTTTTGCTGTGTTCCACACCAGAGCGCCCTTCGACCAAATTCAGGGGTTGCAGGCTGATTGGCAGAGCCAAGGATACTGGTCGTCAGCAGCCCGATTTCTTTCGGAGGAAGACATTGATTTGCTTTGAAATGAGGGTAGACCGACTGCTCAAAATTGTTCAGTACTGTGATTTGATCAGCGGTTCGGAACAGAAACATTTTAAGGAAATCCATTTGTTTTATGATAACGGGATTCAGGCCTATGTCACTGATGGGGGTCTATACTCTCATTTCCAGGTTCCCGTACCTACACAGCCCTTTGACCATACCTTTCTCCTTCCCATACCTGGGATCAAGCTTTTTCTTCAGAATCAGCCCAAAGAGACCCAAGTACACGTTACCTTGCGAGAACGCGAGATGATGCTGGAGATTGGAGAAGAACTATTGGCTATTTTGCAGCCCAATCCGCCATATAGAAACCCGATGAAACCCTACCGGATACTGGGCCATTTCCCCTTCAAAGAGTTTTTACGCGGTATCGATTTTGCCTCGGTTCGGATGGCGGAAAATGAACGCATCTCCTTTTTTGTTCGGGATGGATCATTGACTGTGAGTACGGTGTACGATGATCTGACAGCGATCTACCAATCCTTATGTCGGTGTCAGGATGTGAATGTGGTTGTCCCCTATTACAACCTCCGCCACTTAATCAAGGCATACAACCTCTTGGATGTTTCCGAGCTCCGTCTGGGTATCTCTGAGAATCAAAAAGAGTTGGCCTTTCATATTTCTGGAGCGTTAAGCGTGATTGCATGCGATCCGATGGATCATAAGGAAGTGGTTCAAGCGCTACAGCTGGGTTCCATGAACGAATCATTGAATCCTTTGTTTGAAACAGAAACCCTTCGGTTCCGAAAGGCGTTGGCGAAAGCCCTAAAGCTTTCTCGCGGATCAAAAATTGAGATGGTGCTGGACAAAGATTCGATTGAACTGCACATTCGCCAAGATCGGATATACTACTCTGTACGAGAGCCGGGTCGATGGGTTGCTGAAGACGAGGGATATCCTTGGAAGGTTCGACTGGCGCCAGACGCGATTCTTTCCATGATATCTCGGATCACTTCCCGTCAGATTTCCATCTCCTATGATCATGGGTTCTTGAGCATCAGCGATCCTCAACACAAACGGGTTTTGATGATGAAAGCCGAAATACAACCACCTTTTGAAAGGAGTGATTCCCGTGAGTCGTTGGCAAGATCTAACCGATGATTTGTCGGAACTAAAGAATCAGGGGCTATACACGATCATTCGCACATTGCAAGGTCCACAGGGAGGTTGGCTGCAAATTGACGGAACAAAGGTGCTGAATCTCTCATCCAATAATTACCTAGGACTTGCCAATCATCCGAGACTGAAAGAAGCATCCATTCGGGCCATTCAGAATTGGGGAGTTGGGCCGGGGGCCGTGCGGACCATTGCAGGAACCATGGGCTTGCACAACCAATTGGAGGAAACTCTGGCTCGGTTTAAGGGCGTGCCTTCCGTGATCGTCGTTCAATCGGGATTCAACGCGAATCAAGCCATCATCCCGACAATTACAACCGAAGAAGACGCGATATTGTCCGATGAGCTGAACCACGCCAGCATCATTGATGCAGTGCGGTTATCAAAAGCCCGGCGGTTTGTATGGAAGCATAAAGATGTGGATGACTTGAAAAAACAATTGCAGGCAGCAAAAGATGCCGGATGCAAGAAAAAACTCGTGATCACCGACGGAGTCTTTTCCATGGACGGTGACCTAGCGCCTTTGCCAAAGATTGCGGAGATATGCAAAAAGTACAAAGCCATCTTAATGGTTGATGACGCACACGGTGAAGGAGTGCTTGGAACGAACGGGCGGGGCATCGTGGATCATTTTGGCCTGCATGACCAAGTGGATATCGAAGTGGGGACCCTATCGAAAGCCTTTGGTGTGGTCGGTGGATTTGTCTCTGGCGACGAGGATCTGATCGATTACTTGAAGCAAAAAGCGCGAACCTTCCTGTTCAGTAGTTCTTTGAGCCCCGCAGACACAGCCGCGGCGATCGAAGCTGTGCGGATCCTGTCCGAAGACGACGCTTTGGTCAAAAAACTTTGGGAAAACGCCAAGTATTTCCAATCTCGAATGCGCGAGGAAGGGTTTAATCTGGGAGAAACGGAAACCCCTATCACTCCGGTTATGTTGAACGAAGCGCCAATTGCTTCCGCTTTCAGCCGAAGGCTGATGGAACGGGGGGTTTTTGCTCAATCGATCGGCTTTCCGACTGTTCCAAAAGGAAAAGCGCGAATCCGCGTCATGATCAGCGCAACTCATGCGAAAGAAGATTTGGATATCGGGATCAATGCCTTTGTTCAAACAGCGAAAGAAATGGATGCGCTCAAATTCGACCTCAATGGAAATCCGTACCCATGGAACAACTGACCCATTCGCGCAAACCAAATCCATCAATCATGTCAATACCCCTGCCAATTTTCTTCTAGCCTAGGCTTACCTTTGTAGATCGGCAGATACCGATCGGTTCCCTGGTTTATTGTCAGCCGATGATTCTCTGGTTCATGGTATAATTGGGGGAATTTTCTCCGACGGTACGGGAAAAGAACCACCCCTAATTTTTGCAGAATCAGGAGGTCACACGGGATGGATCAGAGAAAAAAAGCCTGGATAGTTGTTTTCAGTGGCTTGGGTGTTAACCTGACCCTGGGTGTACTATATGCGTGGGGAGTTATTTCCGCTGCCCTGATTGACCAGTTGGAATGGACGGCTACGCAGACCCAGATTCCTTATATGGTAGCGTCGGCTATCTTTGCCTTTACAATGGTGCCTGCAGGCAGAATGCAGGATAAGCTGGGACCCAGGCTCGTGTTGCTCCTCGCCTCCGTTCTTGCCGGCGCGGGATTTGTCTTCTCGGGAATGCGCTTGGGCGTTGTCGAACTGACGATCTTTTTTGGGATCTTCTTTGGGTTGGCCATGGGGTTTGGATATGCTTCTCCGACGCCTGCTGCCGTGAAGTGGTTCCACTCCAATCATCGCGGGTTTATAACGGGTCTGGTGGTTAGCGGATTCGGGCTCGCTCCGATCTATATTGCCCCCCTCGCCAACCTCCTTTTGGATCAGATCGGAATCCAGGCTACATTCATCACTCTGGGCATCTTCTTCTTTGCCATTGTCTTTGGTTTTTCCTTCCTAATCAAGAATCCCCCACCCGGGCATGTTCCGCTCCCTTTGGAAACAAAACGAAAACCACCCGTTCGATTGATCCGTCAGGATGTAGATTACGGCCAGATGCTTCGATGCAAGCAATTTTATCTGATCTGGTCACTCTTCTTTTTCGGAACATTTGCCGGCCTGCTCATTATCGGGCAGATGCAGAAGATCGGGCAGGAACAAGCGGGTATGCAAAACGCTTTTATCATCGTGACTGTATACGCCCTCTTCAATTTCCTGGGCCGAATCAGTTGGGGGAGCATATCCGATCATATTGGGAGAAAGCAAACCCTCTTTGTCATGTTTGCCATTCAGGTGCTGGTCTTCTTGCTCTTCCCGTTCCTGACTCATCCTTTTGCATTATTGATAGGAAAGAGTTTGGTCGGGTTTACATTCGGTGGAATGCTGACCATCTTCCCCGCTTTGACTGCTGACCTATACGGAGTGAAGCACTTGGGGGTCAACTATGGGCTGATGATTACCGCGTGGGGTGTGGGCGGAGTTTTGGGGCCTCTGTTTGGTGGAATGGCTCGAGATATTACCGGAGGGTACGATGCCAGTTATATTGCAGCCATGGTTCTAAGCGCGTTCGGAGCTGTTTTGAGTCTTATGATTACCCTGCCCAAACCTACTCCCGGGTCTAAAACGGCGCACGCAGGAACCCTCGGAGAGCCCGACCTGAGTGTTCAACCACCTGTCGCCCCCGAAAATACGAGCGAGTAACCCACTGAGTGTTTGAAATGAGGTGAACCATGGAAAAACAGATTCGAAGCGTCATTCTAATCGTTCTGGATAGTGTGGGAATTGGACAGATGCCTGATGCGGCCGAATACGGAGACGAAGGCTCCAATACGTTGGGGAACACCGCTAAGGCTGTAGGCGGACTTTTTCTCCCCCACATGGAACGTTTGGGTGTGGGCCATCTTACACCGATTCAAGGCGTTCGTCCAATATCTGCGCAAGGATTCTATGGGAAGATGATGGAACAAAGCCCCGGTAAGGATTCGACAACAGGCCATTGGGAAATTGCAGGCCTTGTAGTGGAACAGCCATTCGACTATTTTCCCGACGGATTTCCCGAACATGTGATTCGATTGTTTGAAGAACGGACCGGACGAAAAACCTTGGGAAATTTCCCAGCCTCAGGAACAGAAATCATCAAAGACCTTGGCGAAATGCATATCCAAACAGGCGGCTTAATCGTGTACACATCTGCTGATAGCGTATTTCAGATTGCCGCCCACGAATCGGTCGTGGAGATAAACGAACTATATCGCTACTGTGAAATTGCGCGAACCCTTCTGGATGAATGCGGGTTCAAGATAGCTCGAGTGATTGCTCGCCCCTTTGAAGGAATCCCCGGCGCTTTCGTCCGCACACCGCGGAGGCACGACTTTTCTTTGCCCCCAGACGGTCCAATGCTTCTGGATCATTTGGTCGAAGGTGGGGTTGATGTGGTTGGGGTGGGCAAGATCTATGATCTGTATGCCGGTGTTTCTGTTCCGCACCATGTTGGGACTACTGACAATATGGATGGGGTGAATCGAACCTTGGAAATGATGGATCGATTCGATTCCCCCGCATTGATCTTTACCAACCTCGTCGATTTCGATATGAAGTATGGACACCGGAATGACTATGTTCAGTATGCCAAAGCGCTGGAGGCATTTGACCGAAGACTGCCCGAATTGTTTGCGAAGATGAAGGAAGACGATCTGCTCATTCTCACCGCAGATCATGGGTGTGATCCAACGACCGTCTCCACAGATCACTCGAGAGAGATGGTTCCTGTATTGGGATGGGGCAAGAGGATCCGTTCCAATATCGATATAGGCACGCGCTCTTCTTTCGCGGATCTGGGCCAGACTGTGGCGGATCTCTTTTCTGTCAAGCCTGTGTCATTTGGTCTTTCGTTCAAGGATTTGATTCTGTAAGGGAGAGAAGCATAAACGCTCGATTATTCCTGCTCGATGGATAAAGAAGAAACTGCTGGACATTTGAGCGAATCTACATTTCCTTTGATATACCGCTTCCAACCGGCCATGGCCACCATGGCCGCGTTATCGGTGCATAACCCAACTGGTGGAAAGAGAACCCGTATCCCATTTTTTGATGCTTCTGCCAACGCTCGCTCGCGAAGCCTATTGTTGGCGGCCACTCCACCTGCAAACAGGAGAGAATTCGCTTTCCATCTACGCGCTGCAGAAAAACTCTTTCGAATCAGCGGTTCCACGATCGCTTCTTGAAAACTAGCCGCCACATCTTCTACCCGAGCATTGGGATGCTTCTGCATGAAATACAACAAGGAGGTTTTAAGGCCGCTATAGGAAAAGTCATAGTTTCCTGGTTCCATAAAGGCGGTGGGAAACAGAACGTGGCGCTGATCCCCCCCTTTTGCTGCCTGTTCGATGGAGGGACCTCCCGGATAGGCCAATCCCAAGATCCGCGCGCCTTTATCAAATGCCTCACCGGCTGCATCATCCCGCGTGTTGCCAATGCAAACCATTTCATCTTCCTTGGGAATATAAAGGATTTGCGTATGTCCTCCAGAAACCAGGGTAACGATCATGGGGGGGTGAAGATCCGGATCGTTGAGGTATAAGGCGTACACATGTGCCCGAAGGTGGTTGATCCCCAAAAAAGGGATCCCCAATGAGAATGCCAGCCCTTTCCCTGCTGAAAGGCCGACCAATAGAGATGGGATCAAACCTGGGCCACGAGTTGCCGCTATGGCATCCAGATCGGAATAGCTCAGTTGTGAAAGGTCCATGGCTTCTTGCAAAACGAGGGGCAGATTTTGCAGATGGTTTCGCGACGCGATCTCGGGCACGACACCTCCATATGGCCGATGAATCTCGATTTGAGAAAAGACCACATTGGCCATCAGTTCCGAACCGTTCTTCAAAACAGCAACAGCTGTTTCATCACAGGATGTTTCGATCCCGAGAATGATCCCCTTGTCTCTCATTGGCGGCCTGCTTCGGGTTTGGAAAGATTGCGTTTCCGTGAAAAAATCACCTGAAAGATTCCGAATACGGCCATAAGAATCATGATACTCCCTCCGATTGCCCAAGGAGTAAGGACTTCTCTCAGAAGAAACCATCCCAATAGAATGGCAATGATGGGATTTACGTAGGAATAGGTCATTACCACACGGATCGGCAGAAGTTGAACAGCAATCACATAGGAAGTGAAGGCTAGAACAGACCCGAAGATGAGCAGATAGGTCCAGGCCATCCAAGCATCCGAACTGGGTGTGGGAAGCGGTTCGCGTAGAATTAGGCTCATAACCAAAAACCCCATCCCCCCAAAAAACTGCTGATATGCGGAATTGACCCAGGGGGAAAGATTTCGTACTCTTCTTTTTTGAATGATTGTCCCAGCACTCCAGAAGATTGGAGCAAAGATCAAGGCTACCATGCTCCAAAAATCTGCGGGTTCTGCCCCAACCAGACTTGGCCAGCTCATCGTTACAATGCCCCCAAACCCAAGCACCAAAAAAAGGACCAAGGGAAGACTGGGCCGCCTTCGATCAAGGATCGATTCAATCCCAACCATCCATATGGGGATTGCGCCCATCAGCACGGCCGCATAACTTGAATCGGCGTGTTGGGATGCCCATGTCACCAATCCATTGCCCCCTACCCAAAGCAAGACCGAGGCAACCGCAAGTTCCATAAGCATCCTTCGCGGCATTCGGAAGGATTTGCGGGAAATTTTGGCAATCAAAAAGACAAGAAAGCAACCCATCAGGAGGCGAGACGCTCCCAGAGAGAAGGGCGCAAACCCGGATCCCTCTCGGACGGCAACCCGGATGGCCATGTATGTGCTCCCCCATACCAGGTAGACCACCACAAGATGCATATAGCCTACCCATTTCTTCTCCATGCCCATACGCCTCCTTTTGGTCAGAGAATTATAGCATACTTTGATCGCAGTAAAGCCTCCATGGGAATATGCTATAATTCATTGAGCCAATTCTTGGAAACGAAAGCGGGTGCGCAATCTGAATACATCGTCTTGGTTGAAGCGGTATGGAGTGTTCTTGAGCAAACGGTGGGGGCAGCATTTCCTTTCCAACGAAGCGATCGCCAAAAAGATTGCGGGATATGCGAAAATCCAGCCGGATGAACAAGTGATCGAGATCGGCCCTGGAGCGGGCGGGTTGACCCACTATTTGCTTAAAGAAGCGCGGCAGGTTGTGGCCATAGAAATCGACCCGCGGTTATCTCCCTTGCTCGAAGAACGGTTTGGGTCCAATCCCTCATTTATCCTGCGGCGCGCTGATTTTTTAACCATACCTCATCAGGAAATGAAGCTGACCCCGCCTTTTCTTTTTGTTTCCAATCTCCCCTACAATGTGGGCGTTGCGATGCTGCAACGGGTATGGTCGGATTTTATGAGTATGGACCGGGCCATCTTCATGCTTCAGAAGGAGGTGGTGGAACGGTTGACTTCCCCGCCTTCCAAAAAGGCGTATGGATCGCTCAGTGTTTTTTGTCAATCGTTGGTGGATCTTCAGATTCTTTGCGCCGTTTCTCCCAGTCATTTCATCCCCAATCCGCGG
>Ga0334885_1004632_pt1 | contig 11762 bp, 7 predicted proteins | sample GraSluR1_MG_8_FD_207233 | JGI IMG/M metagenome (GOLD analysis project Ga0334885, IMG submission 207233) | Sludge microbial communities from methane-producing bioreactor in Wageningen University, Netherlands - Granular Sludge_31_05-R1 | ecosystem: Engineered > Bioreactor > Anaerobic > Unclassified...
GCCGTCCGCCGCCGCCGTTCACCCCCCTCCTCCCGTCGCCCGCGGTGTTTGCGGGCGTAAGGGAGAGGGGGGCAGGGGGGTGAGGCGGCCGTTCGCCGTTCGCCGTTCGCCGTTCGCCGTCCGCCGTTCAAAGCCCCCAGACAAACAAGACGCCCTGCCGGCTGAGCCGGCAGGGCGCCGCCCAACGTCCTTCCCGAACCGACGCTAGTTGCCTCGGAAGAGACCCGCCGAACCTGTGACCGTATCGGCCTGATCCCCCACGGCGGCCAGCACCTCGTCGGCATTCTCGCAGACCTTGCGGAACGCCATGGCGTACTGCTCGATGATCTCCGGACGATAGTGCTTGAACCACGGGATACCGTAGCAGCGCTCGGGAATGCTCTCGGTGACGGGGAGGCTTCCCTTGGGCTGTCGCAGATCGCGGTCGGAGTTGGCGATGATCGTCGGCTTGCCGTGGCCGTAGATGTCGGCCTCGTGGAACAGGGCGTGTGTATGCAGCGGGAAGTTCGCACCGGGATGGACCCCCGCGCCCTCGGCGGAGACGGCCTGGCAGAACTTGGAGACATGCAGGCCACCCAGCTCCTCGGGCACGTACAGCCCGTGGGCCGCGTACCAGCCGCCACAGTCGGAACCCGAGTCCTTGGCGGGCCGGTGCGCCCGGATGCCCGGCAGGCCCTCCAGCAGGTCCCAGAAGTAGTTCATCGCTTTCTGGATCTCCTCGCAGCGCGCCCGATAGTGCTTGAGCTGCACCCGGCCGCAGGCCGAGGAGAGCTGGTGCATGCGGTACTTGTACCCGCCCCACGGCAGCCCCGCGAAGGGCTTCAGCGACGGGTCCTGGCAGGCCTCGGCCGTGCGCTCGTAGTGCCCCCAGGCCACCGCGCGCTCGAACAAGAGCCTGTCGTCGGTGATCAGGAAACCGCCCTCTCCCACCGGCAGGGCTTTCCCCGACATCACCGACATCGCATTGCAGTGCCCGATCGTCCCCACCAGCCGCCCCTTATAGTGGGCACCGTGGGCATGCGAGACGTCCTCGATCACCTTGATGTTGTGCTTCTCGGCGATGGCCATGATCGGGTCCATGTCACACGGGTAGCCGCAGTAGTGGACGGGAATGATGGCCTTGGTCCGCTCGGTGATTCTGTGCTCGATGTCGTTGGGGTCGATGCACAGCGTATTGGGGTCGACTTCGGCAAATACGATGGTGGCACCCAGCGAGAACGCGGGCAGCACCGAGGCCCAGTAGGTCAGGCTGGGGCCGATGATCTCGTCACCCACTCCCACGCCACAGGCCCACATGGCCGCCTGCAGCGCGCCGGTGCCCGAGCTGTGGGCCACGGCATACTCCACTCCGTGCCACTGGGCGAAGTCCTTCTCAAACTCGCGGGTCACGTCCACGCCCGACATGGCGCCTCGACGCAGCACATCCAGGACGGCCTGTTCATCTTCCTCGGTGATGATCGGCCAGGTGAACATGTCCCCGGGGTCGGCCTGTACGGCCTTTTCGCCCCCAAAGAGCGCCAGCTTGCTACTGGACATTCACATCGTCTCCCTTGGGTCTTGCGGTAGTGGACGGAAAGGGTCTGGCGGCGGACAAGCCCACCGGCGTTGCCGCTCGGCCGGCCCTACGTCTTGTCAATGAGTATCGGCGATGTTACCAGCTTCCCCGACACCACTGCAACATACGAGTGCACCCCCAAAGCGGCCTCCTCGTCCTTCCAGTTGAGCCACAGACTCGTCTTGCCCTCTCCGAAGGTCTGCGAAAAGCCGCTGATCTCCACACCGTCCCGAAACAGGGCCGCGAACAGCGGCCGCGTGGTGGGGCGCTCGAACTGCAGATAGAGCGAGATCTCCGGCGTCTTGGCCCGGACCGGACCCTCCTCGCGGGTCCCCGGCATGGGAGTGATGTTCAGCCAGTTGATCGTGTTGGTCCGACCGCGAGTGGCGCAGGTACGCCTTCGCTCCAGGGCCTCGATCACCGCTTCCGTGGACAGATCGTCGTCCAGCCCCAGCCAGGTCACTCGCCGCAACTGCTCGTGGCCCGGACTGAGCCACCGGTCCGCCCACTCAATCAGCTCGCGCGCCGGATTCCAGCGACTGAGGATGCCGACAGGCAGGGCCGGCAACCCCGAGCGAGGCACGAACCGGTACTTGGCCACCCGCGACTGCCAGAGACTGAAGTGATAGTCACTGCCCGTGTAGGCCCAGGGGGGAGCGGTCACCTCCCCGCCCTGTTGCGCCGCGGCCCAGCGCGCCTGCATTCCCGAGTACAGGGCCATGTCCTCGGCCTCGTGATCCACCTCGATCAGGTTCCCGTAGTAGAAGTCCACTCCATCATCGGGCCGCAGGTTGGCCAGGTCATAGCGATAGTCGAAGGGCCCAAAGGTCAGCCCGTGCCCGGCCGAGGCCTTCGAGTATGAGAACTGATGGGCCGCCGCCGACACACTCCCGATCTCCGCCAGTCTCTCGCGCAGCCGCCGGGTCGCCGGTGGCGCGCCGGGCTGCGGCATCCAGGAGGACAGGATATTGCGCGAGGGCTTCAGAGGCAACAGACGCTGCAGGGCCCACGGGTCCCGCGAGAAGGCCACCGTGTGCGCCTGCGAACGGTCCTGGCTGCCCCCGGACCAGACCGTGGCGATCTCCAGCCCCGGGATGACCACGAGGTCCGGGCCCGATACGTCCCGGCACTCCTCGGCATACCGCGCGAAGCTCTCCCGGTCCATGCACTCGGCGTGGTCGGTGAAGATCAGGTACTCGTAGCCGTACGCATCCCGCGCCAACTCGCTGAGCCCGCGGACCGTGGACTTGCCGTCGGAGTATCTGGAGTGCAGGTGTATCAGGCCGCGGATCCATCCGCCGGCGCGTCCGTTGGTCATCCAAGCTCACCTCAGGGCTGACTGGTACAAAGACACCCCGCCACCATCGGTGGCGCGGGGCAGATGATCTATTCCCGCACCCGCGAACGAAGACCTCCCGCCCATCGCCCCGGGCCGTGCCACCGCAAAGCACGCCGGCCGGTGCCGGCGGCGGCACGAAACAGGCCCGAGTCGGAACGCAGCCGACCCGGGCCGGGTGTCCTTGCCGTCGCGGTCAGAGGCGGCCTCGAGGGCAAGCCGCGCCCCCCCTGGGCCCGATGTCCTCGATGCCACCTCAGGATTCGAAGTCGGCGGTCTCATCCACCACAGTGCCTCTGGGCAGCGGGACGCGATCGCCCACGATCAGCAGTCGGTAGCTCTGAGGCAGCATGCGCAGGGTGACCCTCCCCTGCTGAGCCGAGGGCAGCTCCTTGTCGAACATGGCGTCCACGATGCCGCCGCCAGCCGGGATAGCGGGGCCGAGAGTGATCTCCCCTTCCCACGGTCGATCCTCAAGGTTCGAGACCACGATGAGCGCCCGCCCCCTGCCCTTGTCCACCCAGGCGCTGGATAGCGGCCCCGCGGGCCGGCAGTTGACGACAGGCCGGTCCTCCCAGTAGGGGATGAACTCCGTCCCCACAAAGGCGTCGCGGATGTGCTTGACCCGCACCCACGGCTCCGTCTTGGGCGCGTAGCCCGCCCGGTACTCATAGTAGCGCACCGTGCCGCCGCCGACCCCCCGCCACATGTCATGCAGGATCAGCATGGAGTCCCACTGGTTCGGAGTCAGGCCCAGCTTCAGGAACGCGGGCCACAGCCCCAGCGTTGCCACACCGTTGTAGTGCGTCATGAAGTATGCCCGGAACTCGGAGGGTGTGGCCACATCCAGAATCGTGGCGCCGCGATGGTAGTGCAGCTCGCCGGTCACCTTCTGGTCGCAGAAGCTGCCGATGGCGAAGACCTCGTGGTTGAAGTGGCTCCTCACCAGGCAGGGCTTGGGCGCTTCGACGTGGGTGTAGATGTACAGCCGCTCGATGAAGTCGCGGATGGCCCACAGCGGATAGCTGCCGCGCCGGCGGCCCTGGGCGTCCGTCCAGCCCAGACCGTCCAGCTCGTTCTGAAGCAGCCGCGGAAGACAGGTGGCGTCCATGTAGATCCCATCGAACCCCACTTGCTCCATGGTGTACCGGGCGCCGTCCAGCCACCAGTCGGCGAACACGCTGGCGGGGTTGTGCAGGAACGCGCCCCACCCGATGTTCCTAATGGGTTCGGCCAGCATCTCCTGCCCGAAGCCGCGGAACCCCGGTATGTTGGAGCTCACCCCCCAACCGGAGTACGGTGTGGTGATGAAGCCGTTCTCGTGAACCATCGCGATATAGTCCTTCAGCACCACCTCGTTGGCCGGGTTGAAGGTCCGCGGGGCACCAAACTCGTTGTCATCGCACATGTAGGTCCGTACGTCGTTGATCCCGGTACGCCGATAGGCGTCGAAATACTGGGTCCTGAGCTTGAGGTCGGCATTGAACGCTTCCTTGGCCGGATGGGCCTCCGAGGCCGGGAAGATGCGCATGCCCGCGCTGCTGTCCTTGGTCGGTGTCACTGTCAGACCGAAGGTCGTGCGCCACGGCTCGTTCAGCGTGAGCGGCTTGTCAATCAGCGCCACCTCAAGCACCGTGGCCTCAGCGGTGCGGCGCAGCGCGATCACCTTGTCTTCGTTGGCGTTGGACCAACCCCGGTCGCTCTCTGAGAACCACTGGATGCCCCTGTCCTCGGCACCCACGAAACAGGCGTAGGTGAAGGGGATGGTGCCGTCCGGGTAGGCCTTGAACCACTCGTCCAGGCTGCCGGCGAACCCGCCGTCGACCATGCGCTGAGGATCGGTGTAGAGGCTGTTGTGGATGGCCAGACGGGCCCATCGGGGAGAGATCGGGATCCGCAGGACAAGCTCGGGAAGACGGGCGGTGGCGCCGGTGGGCGAGACCTCAAGCTCCACCCGCGCTGTGCCGTCGTAGTGGAGGCCGGTCAGGACCTTGAAACGCAGGCCGGGTGCCTCCCCCTGGGCCAGGAACACCGCATCGCGCGGGTCCGCCGCACTGCTCTCCAGTTGCCAGCGCACATTGACGCTTCCGGTGCGCCACTGGATCGGGGCGGCCAGTACCTGCTCGCCCCGCGCGGTCACCGAGGCCGGCAGGCCGCAGTCACCGAACTCAATGCGCCGCTGCCACAGGGCCGCCGTCCGGTCTCCCTCCATCCTCACGGGCTCGAAGGGCTCCGGTACCACCCGCGAGCGGCCGATCTGGTTGCCAAACCAACTCGGGGTGGGCTCGCGCTCCAGCTTGCCGGAATTGGTGAGGACCTCCGTCCCGTTGGCCCTCAGCAGTCTCGCGGTCACCTCCCCCTGTTGCCCCGGCGAAAATCCCGTGGTCGATAGATACGTGTGGACCGTCTCCATGTCCGGCTGTACAGGAACCGTCTGCCGGTCGAGCTGGCGCCCTCCGGCGCGGAGGGAGAACTCCACCCGGTCCTGGCTCTCGATCTTGAGGTTCCGCAGGGAGGCCTCGGCGCGGACCTTCTCGTGCTTGAGGAAATGCGGGCGCAGCGTAACCTGCAGGCCCGGCTCCACGGTGAACGGCACCACCTGGGCGCAGACCACCCGACGCGTCGCGGTGTCGGTGAACGACCAGGCGCAGATGTACTCTCCCGGCTCCGCGGGCGTCTCGAGGTTGTAGTAGCCCGAGCCCCCCGGCTTGACGGTGAGCTTGCCCGCGCGTTCACCCACCAGACGGAACCGGTCCGTCAGCTCGCGGAGCAGATCCGCCTCGCTGCGGAAAGCCTGAACCTCCTGGTCCGCCTCCACCAGCGGCTTGCCCGTAGCCCGAATGTGCAGGACGCGGTCCCACACGCCGTAGAGATCCATGGCCCCCTGGGGTCGGAGGCCCGCCTTGAAGAGCTCCACACGCCCCTCGAGGGCGATCTCGCTTTGGCCCTGGTTGAAGAACACCTGCCTCAGACCCACCGTGTCCTCTGTCTGACTGCCGGCCCTGGCCAGCGGCCCCACGCTGTTGAGCCGGCTGATGGGCGCATCGCCCACGAACTCCAGGCGCGCCAGATGCGGGGAGCTGTACCCTTGACCCTTGAGGTGCTGGATCATGCCCAGATCGATCATCTTCCGGGTCGGGGTTACCTGCTGGTTCATCAGGTTCACGAACCAGACGGCGCCCGGCCGAGGCTTCTCGGCCTGGCTGAACTGGTTCACGGGAATGGCCAACTCGGCATGCCAACTATTGGTTCCGGCACGCGTCGCCTTGTACACCCACTTGCCCGCCCAGCCCCTGTCGCCCTCGGAACCGCCCACCTCTCCCCTCTCATTACTCCAGGCACTCATCACATTGCCGACGAATGCATAGTAGTGCTTGATGCCGTTCTCGGGGCGTCCCGGGCGAACGACCACCTCGACGTTGTCGTCCTGCCACCAGATGTCCTCATGCTGTCCGGCGGTGAACGTGCCGCGCGGAGTGGGGGTCAGGGCCGGCCGACCCACCACGACGCCCACGTACACGAAGTCGTCGTCATAGCACCAGTAGCTGCGCACCGGCCACTCCGTCAGCGAACCGCTGTCCTCATCCACAAAGCCCCCGACGTGCGCGGCGTGGTACCATTCCTGGTAGCCCACGTTCCCATCGATCTTCGGTGCCGCCGGGCGGGCCCGCGGAACCGCGACCACCACCTGCCTGGCCCACCAATCGGGGATCGGCCCCATCACCTGCCCCCACGCCGGAGACAGAGCCGTCGGCAGGCAGCCCAGAAGAAACAGAAGAATTGCGGCGCGACCCGTACCCGATATCTGCATCGTCATCTGTGTCCTTTCCGCGGCGTCCGAGGGCCGCAGGCCCCCGTGACGCCGTTCAGCCGGAACCCCGACCATCCCACCAGTACGTCCGGAACTCCTCCATCGCGCTCAGCAGGGCATCCACGTTCTCCGCCGGGGTCGGCGGGTAGATCCCGCAGATCATCTCCAGCCCACCTTCGGGAGAGCCCAAGGTCCGCACCTCGTACTCGATCAGATCGCGGATCTCAGCGGCCGTGCCGAAGGGCACCACCGTCTGGCGGTCGATGTCCAGGCGGATGCAGAATCGGCCCTTGATCTCCCGCGCCAGGTTGTCCACGCCGTTGCACAGGTCCTGCGGGTTGATGATGTTTACCCCCGCGAGGCAGAACTCATCCATCAGACCCATAATATGGCCGTCGCTGTGCAGTGCCACCAGCATCCCCGCCTCCGCGCAGGGGGCGATCAGCTTCTCGTACGCAGGGGTGATCCACTTCCGGAACATGGCCGGACTGATGATGGAGGCCGTCTGGGTGCCCAGGTCCTCCCCCAGCTCCATCAGGTCCACGCCCATATCCACGTACTGGCCGATGATCCTCATATTGTGCTCGACCAGGATGTCGATCAGACCCTGTAGCCGCGGGTCTTCCGTGGCCATGTCCAGCATCAGATTCTCAAATCCCCGCAGGTACGTCAGGCGCATGAACAAGAACCCGTGGGGCACGCCACCGGAGGTGAGCTCCCCTCGCTCCTTGGCCGCCGCCACCGCCGTCCGTGTCGCCGCCCAGTCCACAGGGCCGCGATCCCCCGTGACCAGCGGGTCCGGCGGCTCCCACGTCTCCATTGCATCCCAGTCGGCCAGCGGATGCCTGGTCACCACGCCCTCCAGGCCGTCGATGGCCGCCTCCCACACGCAACCCCACGAATCGGTGAACGCCTCACCCGCCCGGTGCGCCGGGCCCGGGTCCCAGTTGTCATAGTCCCGCTTCCCCTTCCCAAACCCGGGGAACAAGATCGGGTGCCGCACCAGAACGTCCTCCAGCTCGTGGCGCAGTTGGTTCCACGAAGCCCCGGAAATGGCGACATGCATCGGGGTCCACTCAGGTGTCTGGAAGCGCGCATTGCGGATGGTGTTCTCACGGTTCGAGAGTGCCATAGGTGCCCTCCGGAGTCGGCGAGTCGCGAGTCGCGAGTCAACGGCGACGGCGGTCAACGGCGGTCAACGGCGGTCAACGGCGGTCAACGGCGGTCAACGGCGGTCAACGGCACCGGGCGGTGGCCCGGCCGTCCGCCATCTCTCGCCCGCAGGCTCGAGCAGGTGCCCGGCTGTGCCGCACCCGCCACGCATCACGCGCCACGGCCGTTCAACCCTGCCCCATCATCTCCCGCATCTGCGCGATGCGCGCCGACAGCCCGCCCCGCACGAAGCCCAGATCGCCGCCGATGTTGAGCATGTGCACCCCCACCGCCAGCCACCGCCTGGTCAGCTCCGCCGAGGGCGATACGGTGGCGATGATCTTCTGGTGCTTGTGGGCCAGTGCGAAGACGCCGTCGATCGCGCTGATGAGCTCTTCGTCGGTGGTGGAGCCGGGGATGCCCATGTCCATGGACAGATCGCCGGGGCCCACGAGGACACCATCGATGCCCGGGGTCCTGATGATCGCTTCGGCATTCCGCACACCCTCGACCGACTCAATCTGCGGCAGCAGCACCGTGGCATCATTGGCTCTGGGGAACACCTCCGCCGGCGTGGAGCCGAAGGAGCCGTAGCCCAGCCCGCGGCTTCCGAAGTTGAACCCGCGCTTGCCCTCCGGCGGAAACTTGCCGTACTCGGCGATCTGCGCCGCCAACTCCGGGGTATGGCACTGGGGGATGACGATGATCCTGGCTCCGGTCTCCAGCCCGCCGAGTACCGAGGCCCGGGTGCCGTCGGGAACGCGGAGCATCGGGATGACTCCCCGCAGCTCCGCCGCCCGGCACAGGTGCTCGACATGCATCAGGTCCACACTGCCGTGCTCGCCCTCGATCCAGACGAAGTCGATGCCACACAGCCCGGCCACCTCCACCACGGCCGGAGACATGGAACCGAGACTGAACCCAAGCAGCGTGGGGCCGGAGCGGATCTTCTCCCTGAGCGATACTGGCTGCGTCAAGATAGGTCTCTCCTTTGGTCGTCGGTCACGAGTTCACTGCTGAGGGCCGGCGTTTGGGACCTCCGGCACGCCCGGCCCGAAAGTCGGCGTCTGGGCGTCTTCCCGCGCGAACGAGAGGACGAGAGGACGAGACCCCCCACTGGGCGATCCGCCGGTTCGGCGCCTTCTCACTTCCATACGCCGGCAATCGCCCGCCCGCAATGGGGACATTTGCCGCCCTCTATCACACTGCGGCGCACCTGCAGGCCCAGCCGCTCCACAAGTACCTTGCCGCAACCCGGGCAGAAGGTGCTCTCATACTTGTGGCCGGGCACGTTGCCCAGATACACATAGTCCAGGCCCGCTTCCCGCGCGATATCGTGGCATCGCTCCAGGGTGGACTGGGGGGTAGGCGGGATGTTCTTCATCCGATACTGGGGGATGAAGCGCGAGAAGTGCAGGGGCGTCTCCCGGCCCAGGTACTGCTTGACCCAGCTCGCGAGCTTGCCCAGTTCTCCCGGGGAATCGTTGAGGCCGGGGATCACCAGGTAGACCACCTCCAGCCACTTGCCCAGCTTCTTGACACGGTTCATCGTGTCCAGCACCGGCTGCAGGGTGCCCACGCAGTAGCGTTTGTAGAACTCTTCGGTCACGCCCTTGAAGTCGATCTTGACGGCATCCAGGTACTGGGCCACCCGGACCATCGGATCGCGGTTGATGTAGCCGTTGGAGATCATCACCGAGGCCAGTCCCGCCGCCTTCGCCGCTCTGGCGGTATCGTGCATGTACTCATAGAAGGTCACCGGCTCCGTGTACGTGTAGGCGATGACCTTACAGCCCTGGGATTTGGCCAGCTCGACGGCCTTCTCCGGCGGCAGGTGTTGGCTGTCCACCTGCTCCGGCCGGGACTGCGACAGCGACCAGTTCTGGCAGTTCTTGCAGTCGAAGTTGCAGCCCGCGGTGCCGAACGACAGCGCCCGCGACTGGGGGAGGAAGTGGAACAGCGGCTTCTTCTCGATCGGGTCGATGTTCAGCGCCCCCGCCGAGCCGTACACCAGCGTGTAGTAGGTGCCCTCCCGGTTCTCCCGTGAGCCGCAGAAGCCACGCTCGCGGTCCCCGACCTCGCACTGCTTGGGGCAGACCTTGCACCGGATCCGGCGCTGCGAGAGCTTCTCGTAGTACATGGCCTCCTTCATGCGCAGCGGCGAAGCGGCCCCGGCGGAGGCGGGCAGCACGGCGTCCACTGCCGCCGCCGAGCACAGCGCCGCGGCCCCCGCGGCCGCGGAGACCTGGACGAACTCGCGTCGGTTAAGCCTCTCAGACACGGCAATCCCTCCTCCCCACCCCACTGTATCACACCTCGATGATCTGGATCCTATGCAGCTCGGCGACGCCGATCCCGTACTCCTCGGCCAGCTTGATGTACCGGGGCGCCCGCTCCAGGCTCATCAGAGGCGGCAGGCCGGCCTCCTCACGGAGCCTGTCGAGGATGCCGAGGCCCACGGCATCGGCGGCCACGGCATCCTCCGCCACCAGCACCGCCCCATACGGCACCGTGGAGGCCGGTTGAAACGCCGGACCACCCTCGTAGCATACATCCAGCGCGTCGCAGATGATGAGCCTTTGCTTGCTTCTCAGCACCCCGGCGCAGTTGAGGTCGGCCACGTACGGGTAGCAGTGGTCCGTGTGCAGCTTATTAGGGTTGTTGATGGAGCCATAGTGGTTCTTGAGCGCCCCACTGAGCCCCGCAAGGTCGTGGTCCTTGAGGACCGGCACGTTGATGATCTTGGTGGCGATCTCGGAGACGATGCGCGAGAAGCACGAGCCCACAGCCCGCACCTCCGTGGGCTCCAGATCATACCCCGTGACATCCGAGCCGAGGACCTTCAGCCCGGGGCCATCGTGGTTCGGACGGAACCCCAGGACCTCAAGCTCCTCGGTAAGCCGGTCGTAGACGATGATCCGGTTCTCATCCAGGCCCGCCGCCACCAGGCCGGCCACCGCGGCGTGGCATAGCTCGGGGTGGGTGGAGAGCTGCGGCCCCGCCAGTGCATTGACCTTCAGAGCCACGATGTCCTCCGCCCCGAAGTACCGCCGCCAGGCCTCCGAGGCATCCGCCGCGTCGGTCAGGGCCATGAGGGCCCGCTCCAGGGCCTCGCGGAGGCGATCGGTATCCAGATCGGCGCCCTGGTCGTAGCCGGGGAGGCGGGCGATGACGACCCTGGGCGTTTGACGTCCCTCAGCGGGATCGGGCGCAGCCGAGACAGGGGTGTCGGGAGCCTGCGCACGGCTGCAGCCCCCCAGCGCAAGCCCGGTGAGGCCCACGGCCTTCAGAAACTCCCGGCGAGATGAGTGGTCCATGACTGGCCTCTTGGCGTCGGTCAACGGCGCGGCACGAGGGCGCGAGGACAGGGCTGTACCACAAGCCAGAACAAGCCCTGCAAAGGGCGGCGCCGTTCGCCGTTGGCCGTCCACCTCTCCCAGTCCCGCCAAGCGGGACGACCGGGAGAGGTCTCCGTGACGGCCCGAAGGGCCGGAGCGGAGGGTGAGGGGGCAACCCACCCGACCGACGACGGAGGCAGGCCGCCGCCGTTCGTCGTTGCTGCTGGATGACCTTCCCGGCGCGCTACAGGCCCGCGCCCTACAGAGCACCGGCGCCCTTCGCCGTTGCCGCAGCCCTCTCCTGAGCGGTGTTGGCGAAGGGGAGGGAAAGCAGGGCCGAAGGAACTGCAGGGAGGGGCGCCCTTGGCCGTCGCCGTTCGTCGTTGCTGCTGGATGACGTTCCCGGCGCGGTACAGGCCCGCGCCCTACAGAGCGGCGGTGCCGAGCCGTTGGCCGTTGGCCGTTGGCCGTTGGCCGTTGTAGGGCGGCGACCTGTGCGCCGCCGCCGTTCGTCGTCGGTGTTGGAGGACCCCCTTGGCGCGGTACAGGCCCGCGCCCTACAGAGCGGCG
>Ga0334885_1004641_pt1 | contig 11748 bp, 14 predicted proteins | sample GraSluR1_MG_8_FD_207233 | JGI IMG/M metagenome (GOLD analysis project Ga0334885, IMG submission 207233) | Sludge microbial communities from methane-producing bioreactor in Wageningen University, Netherlands - Granular Sludge_31_05-R1 | ecosystem: Engineered > Bioreactor > Anaerobic >...
GGCTCGCGGGCAAGGCGTTTCCTCCCCTTGAACCCCTCCACGCCTTGCCAGCTCGCCAAAATCTGGGCGGCAGAATTTTTGGAACGAGAAAAGAAAAAGCCCCGGTGGAAAAATCCACTGGGGCTGTGGTGTTAACGAATGGACGATCACTGCCGCGCTGCGGTTTGAACAACCGCTTTGGTTGCGTCCGAAATGTTGAGCGTGTTGAACGCTTCATCGGACGGCGCAACAAGATAATGCGCCCTATGTTCGGTTGGTTCCAGTTTGACCTCACCCGGAGCGGTTTCAACGAGAAAATTGAACTGCCTCGTCTTTTTGCCCGAGCCGGACGTGTAGTCAAATGGGCCGAGATACGCTAGAACCGAAGTAATAACAAGTCCCGTTTCCTCTCGCACTTCTCGAGTAAGCGCCGCGAGTAGATCTTCGCCTGCATCCACGGTACCGCTCGGAAGCTCAACGAGCCCGCCCATAAAATCGGACGGAAGCCGTTCGAGAAGCAGAAACTTGTCATCTCTGCGAATGACCGCGCCGACGACCAGTTTCTGAACGCCGTCCTTTTGGGATTCGGCGACCAGTTTCTTGATGGTGTTGTTATAAACGTTTGACTGCATAGCTTTTCCTCCATTTTACTACTTTTCCGCTTTAGCGGCAAGTAGAAGTTCGGGGTTGTCTCTTACCACTGACGCCACCTTGACGATACCGTCAATGTAGAGCTTGACCATCTGTTCGTCGTCCGGAAATGACCACACCGGCAGCTTGAGTGCGTTTTCGTAGAATCGCTCTGCTACCGGAAATGATTGTTGCTTTTGTTCCGATTGTCGCGGATACATTCTTGGCAACGCTTTTTCCGGTTGAGTGAATAGCGGAAGTTGATGCAGTGTTCCCGTTGACCTGGGCCGATCAAGCTCAACAAGCCCCTCGGCAAGAATCGCCTTTGTGAACAGATCAATACTCACGCCGTTTGCGTGTGACATATCAAACTGCATCACATAAGCGTACCAACCGTGTTGCTTGCCGGATACTTGCGGTGTCCGCAAGAACGGAAACTGACTGAAGGTCTCTGTCATCATTTCGGCATAACATTGCCTCTGTGCTAGCCATGCTTCCAAGTGGGAGAATTGCTCTTGTGCCATAGCAACTGCGAGCGGATGAGCGCGGAACTTCAATCCGAAGCCAGTTGTGCTAAACACCGCAAGCGAATGGTCGGCCGGTATTTCCTGCTTACAACGCTTATTATAGTGCCCTTGGAGCAGAGCTCGGTAGTACACCTCTTCGTCATCGGTGAGCATGATACCGCCCTCGCCGCCGGTGATGGTTTTCTGTGCTTGCAGACTCCACGCCGCCGCGTCGCCAAATGTGCCAACGAGCTTGCCGTCAGCCTTGGCGCCGTGCGCGTGCGAGCAGTCCTCAAGCAGACGCAAATTGTGCTTCTGGCAAATAGACGCGATAGCGTCCATGTCGCACGGCATTCCCCACATGTGGGTCACCATCACTGCTTTGGTACGCGGCGTGATGTTCCGCTCGATTTCCGCGACGCTGATGTTGCCATCGTGACCGCAGTCGCAGAACACCGGTGTCGCGCCCGTGTGCATAAGCGGACTTACCGTCGCGAAAAACGTATAGACGGGACAGATTACTTCATCGCCCGGCCCAAGCCCCAGTCCCTCATACATCGAGTAGATAGCATTGGTGCCGGAGTTGGACAGGAGCGCGTAGCGCCTGCCGTGGTAATTGGCGAAGGTATCCTCAAACTCCTTGAATACCCCCGATCGATCGTAAATCGAAATGGTAGTGTGGAGTTGTCGGATGACCGCCTGCTCTACGGACTTGGTGATGCGGGGCCACACGAAGTGCGGCCCCTTCGCCTCAATGGTCTTGGCTCCTCCGAAGATTGCGAGTTTATTCATGACTGTTTCTCCTCCTTCAGTTCTTGAATCAGTTTTAGCATGTCATTCGGGTGACACGATGTTCCCGAGCGATCCGATTCGTACGCGGCTTCAATCACCGCGACGTGTTGCAGATGTTCAGTGTAGTCCGGCAAACTTCCCGGAACGAACTGGCGGATTCTTTCTGCAAAATAGTCGAGCTGTTCAACCGCCGCCGACGGCCAACCGCCCTGCCGTTCCAGTCGTTCAATTTCGTTGCCGTTGGCATCAAGCCGACGAACGAGACCGCGAGCCACCTCAACGACACCGTTCGTACCGAACACGCGAACACGCTCCTGTTTTTCTGGATACACTCGTGAAATCACGAAGTTCCCGACGATCTTTTCGTCGTACTGGAACTCCAAGTGATAATCAAACAGGAGATGAGCGGTGTCTTCCACGTCGTACTTTTGGCCGGGCCGATTGCCGCGCGTCATGCGTGCGGTAACCGATGCCGGCATGCCGAAGTACCAGATCAACAGATCGACGAAGTGGTAGCCCATATCCACGAGCGCACCACCTCCCGAAAGGTCTTTGGATGCTCTCCACCCTTCATCAAGTGCGGCCACGTTCATGGTGTAAGCGCCTTCGATGGAGTAGATTTTTCCGATGTACCTTTTGAGTTGGTGGAACGTCCGGTAGATAGGATTGAATCGGCGTTGAACCGTAACGCCCAAGTATGATGAACCTCCGTGCAGAATCTGCAGGAGCTGTCGCGCTTCTGCGACACTTGTGGCAAACGGTTTTTCCTTGATGATGTGTTTGCCCGCTGTTACCAGCGTACTGATAACGTTCAAGTAGGCGTGATGCGGAATGGAAACGACCGCGACCTGGAAGTCTTGAGCGTTAATCATCTCGCCGAGGTTGTCGTAGCCGGTTACTCTGTACTGCTCGCCGATTTCTTTTGCCTTTCTCTTGTCAGTGTCACAGACACCAACGAGTTCGAAGTTTGTGCTTTGCACGATAGCCGGAAGGTGGTCGTCTCTCGACTGCTTTCCAAGCCCGATTACAGCTGTTCTCAGTGCCATGATTATTCCTCCTTATTTTTCGGTTGTGAAAGAACGATTCCAAACAAGGCAACATACCTTATTTGATTTTGTACCTTACCACTTTTCTTTACTTATGTAAAGGGTCGCGGAAAAAGAAAGAGCAGAATCGCTTCTGCTCTTTGATTGGCTGTTTACGTCGGATTAGTGCGCGGCTGTCCGCCGTATCACTTCCTCGACAACGGTTTGAACGGCATTTTGCGGCTCGCTTTCGTTTACTATTTCGAACCAACGATCATTGTTCTCGGACGCAAGACGGTTATAAACCTCTTGCCGCTTTTTGAACACCGCAAAATCTTTTTCGGTTGCCTGTTCTCCCCGCGCCTCTATGCGCCTTTGCAATACCTCGTCGGAAACGCGCAAGAAGACGGTCAAATCCGGTTGTGTGAGTTGATTGCAAGTCTGCTGGAGCCACTGAAACATCTGTTCCGCACTGCTTTGTGGGTAGTCATCCGCTATCTTGGGAAGTTGGCATGCCAAAATTGAGTCGACATGTCGTTCCTTGATTACGACGACTCCGTTACGCAACGCTGGCACAATCTCGAACTCGTCTTGCGAGCAAAGATCGGATAGAACATACATCGTTTCAGTCAACGCGCTTGGCCCGGAAGTATTCAGACGAAGAAACTTATTTTGCGTCAAAGTCTCTTGCAGAAACTTACCAACCACGCGGTCTGAAAACTCTAGAACCACAACTACCGAAAATCCTCTTTGTCGCAGCTCCGCATCTACGAGATGCAAGAGCGTTGATTTACCCGAACCATCTTGCCCCTCGAATGTGATGAGCAGCCCTTTCATATTTACACCTCCTTTTTTGAGTTGGAAACGAGCAAAGCCGAAGTAGATTACTTCGACTTTGTAAAATAACACGTTATTAAAAATAATTCAATAGTTCCAAAAATTCTGCCGCCCAGATTTTGGCGAGCTGGCAAGGCGTGGAGGGGTTCAAGGGGAGGAAACGCCTTGCCCGCGAGCCGAAGCGAAGCCCCGCCGCCCCGCGCGATTGAGCGCGGAAGCCGAGCAGAAAAATTTTCTTTTCCTTTTAGAAGAAAAAATCGGCGCGCGCAAAATTAAAAATCGTGAAGAAAATTTTTCTGCGAGGCATGCCGCCGCAAAGCGGCGGCTGGCAGCGGGGCGGAGCGAAACCTTCCATTTTTCAAAAATTCTTGGTAAAATAAGTTCGAGCTTGGTTGAATAAACGCACCAGAATTTGACTTTCGGAAAATTGACCGACTTTTTCGTGGGCGGCACGCAGTGCCGCCCATTGATTTTGTGGCTCGCCGCGCACGGCGCGGCTCGCCAAGCGCAGGTTCGAAATCCCTTGCGATTTTTGTATTTGCTTTGCCCGAAAAAGAATTTTTGCTATAATAAACTTGCGACAAACTGAAGTGGAAAAGCCTTTTTTAATGGCCGTCTCGAAACCAATCAAGGTTTTTCCTTGGTTTGTCGCACCGGGACGGCCATTTAAGTTTTAATAAATTTTCAAAACTATGAACAACATTATTCCGTCGCAAAAATTCTTTTTATACGCCCGCAAGTCCACGGATGTGGAAGATAAACAAGTGCGCTCGATTGAAGACCAGATCGCGGAATTGCGCGCCTATGCCAAGCAGGAAAATTTGAATGTGGTTGATATTTTCATTGAGAAGCAATCCGCCAAAATTCCGGGCAGGCCGATTTTTAATGAAATGTTAAACAAAATTGAGCAAGGTGAGGCAAATGGAATTTTGGCTTGGCACGCAGACAGATTGGCGCGCAATTCCGTGGACGGCGGGCGTATTATCTACTTGCTTGATACTGGCAAGCTCGCCTCTCTCAAATTTCCTACACTGTGGTTTGAAAACACACCGCAAGGAAAATTTATGTTGAACATTGTATTTGGGCAAAGCAAATACTATGTGGATTCTCTTTCCGAAAACACGAAGCGTGGTTTGCGCCAAAAAGTAAAGCGAGGTGAATATCCTGGCCCCGCGCCAATCGGCTATATCAATGACAGCCGCACAAAATCTGTAGTGGTTGATAGAAAGAAAGCAAAAATTATTCGCGGGGCTTTTGAGCTTTATGCAGAGGGCAATTCGCGACTTGAGGATATTTCTAATTTTTTGGCGCAACGCGGGATTTTATCCCACGGCGGAAAGAGAATCCACAAGACGAGAGCGACTTTTATCCTTTCCAATCCGTTCTATTGCGGACTATTCAAATATGGCGGTGAACTCCACGAGGGAAAATACGAGCCAATCATCACAAAGAAAATTTTTGATAAGGTCCAAGAAGTTTTGAAGCAGAGAGGACGACCGCATCATAAAACAAAGTATGAACCGCAAGATTTTTGCGGATTATTGAAGTGCGGCTCTTGTGGAATGTCCATAACGGGCGAATACAGGGTTAAACATCAAAAGAATGGCAATACTCACGATTATATTTATTACCACTGCACCAAGAAAAATAAATCAATCAAATGTCCCGAACCCTGTATTCGCCAAGAAGAATTGGACAAACAAATTTCCTCTCTGCTTCAAAAATTTTCTTTGCGTGCGGATTGGGCGGAAAAACTTTTGGAAATGGCAGAAGCGGATAAAAATAAATCCGCCCAATCCGTTTCTGCTTTTGTTTCGGAAAGCCAGAACACAATCCGCGCCATAAAAGAAAAACTCCAGCGACTTTTGGACGGCTATTTAGAGCAGGATATTGAAAGAGAAATTTACCGAGATGAAAAAGCAAAATTATTGAGCGAGAAAAAGTCGCTGGAGGAGAAAGTGGCGCGGATTGAACAAAAGCAGAATGATTGGCTCGAACCGATGAAAGAATGGATAAAAGTCGCTTCAACCCTCGTCAAAATCGCAAGGGATAGCAACCTTTTAGAGAAAAAGGTTGCTGCCAAAGAAATCTTTGGCTCGAACCTGCGCTTGGCGAGCCGCGCCGTGCGCGGCGAGCCACAAAATCAATGGGCGGCACTGCGTGCCGCCCACGAAAAAGTCGGTCAATTTTCCGAAAGTCAAATTCTGGTGGGCGGTACAGGACTCGAACCTGTGACCCTCTCGGTGTAAACGAGATGCTCTACCAACTGAGCTAACCGCCCATAATTTTATTATTTATTATCATTACTCATCTTTTCAACAATCAACTTTTTATTTTTATTACCAAATCCTGTCTTATAAAAATTTTCTCTAGCATATGCATCTTTTTTACAATAATACCTCTCATAATATATCAACTTAAAAGGTTTATTGTGTTGTGTCCAACAATTAGATCCGTCATTATGCTCCTTGACTCTTATTTTTGGATCTTTATTGGTTACACCAACATAAACTTTATTATTCTTTAAGCTTTTTGCAAAATATACATAATACATATTTATTGTATATTTGTACTTTAATAGATTAATTTTTGATTAATTTTGGTGCCAAGGGGGAGAATCGAACTCCCGACACCATGATTTTCCATGATTTGGACTATCTCATCTTCCATAAAGGAAGTTGGGCGCTATTTACAAGATTATTGTTGGGACTCACTTGTTAGTCTCTACACCTGCCTTCGCTAAAACTACGGCAGGCAAGCCTTTATAATTAAAGAAGCTTGCTTTCAATCCGTAGCTTCCCGGCGAAGGATTGGCTCGGGATTGTTCTATGATATCTAGAATTTCCCCGAATTCACCCAATTTGCAACTCGATGTTACCACCTAGTGGACCGAAAATTCAGTCATGTGCTCTAACCACTGAGCTACCTTGGCTTATTTATTTGTTTTTTAAATCCAATTATCCAACCCTGTATCTTTTTTACTAATTTACTATCAGTAATATTAATATGCAATGTACCAAAAGGTAATTTGTGATATTTATTATTCTCTATTTTACTTTTTTGAATTTGTGATTTCCAAAATTGTTTTCTTTGAATACCAGTTATTTTTAACCAGTAATTGATGGTTTTTTCCTCATCCATATCCGAATATAAATATACTCTTAATCTAATTTTATTATCTTTAACATTACATATTTTTCGGAAAAATTTCAAAATTATTTTTATCATATCTGGATCAGAATTCACAAATCTTACATTCCATTTTTCTTTTTTACCGCCTTCTGCCCAAAAAAGTGACAATCCAATCCAAAATAAATTATTTTTATTAAATGATGGAACTTTTTCTGAATAATTTTTTAACAATTTTTGTAATTCTTTTTTATATTTCTTTGATCTAATTTTATTATAATGAGAAATATTTTTAGACCACTTTATTTTAGCTTTACTAATATTTTGCTTTTTAATAATCTTTGATAAAGGTAAATCCTTAAGCCATAATGATAGGGTGCTTTTTGAAATATTCAAAATTTGATTTATTTCATTGTAGCTTTTACCTTTTTTTCTGTAAAAAATAGCTAATTTTCTTTTTGAACCAATGATACTATTCATATTTTTATTATATCATAAGTTCATCATTACGAATAGTGGTGCCGCGGAGAGGACTTGAACCTCCACGAGATTGCTCCCACAGCCACCTCAAGGCTGCGTGTATACCAATTTCACCACCGCGGCATTCCCGCATCGTAGTTATTATATCTAACCTATTAACATTTATCAAGAGATTGTAAATATTATCAAATGTATTTAATATTTTCTTAATATTAATTAAAATAAATATAAATTACAAAATAAAATTAAAAACACTATGAATGATTACAATAAAAAAAAGAAAATTGCTATTCAAGCTGTCCTAGAAGCCGAAAAAATTATTCGTAATGGTTTTTTAAAACTCAATAACATATCTTTTAAAGACAAAAATGAAAAAGATTATGTCACGAATATTGACAAAGAAGCAGAAAAAGTAATTATTTCGTTAATCAAAAAAGAATTCCCTAATCATAATATTATTTCTGAAGAAGCTGGCAAAGATTTAAAAAAATCAGAATATACTTGGTATATTGACCCAGTTGATGGAACTACAAATTTTGTTAAAAGAATACCCTTATCTACTACTTGTATAGCATTGGTAAAAAACAATCAAACTATTTTATCTGTTGTTAATGTACCCATGACAAAAGAGTGCTATTGGGCAATTAAAAATCAAGGAGCTTATAGAAATAATCAAAAAATCACAGTTGGAGGAAAAACCGAAATAGAAAAATCATTTGCTTGTGTTGAATGGTGGTCAAGAGACGAAGAACATCAAAAAAGAGGATTAGAAGTTTTTAATATTGTAGCCAAAAAAGCTAAAAAAATTAGATATTTAAGTTCTACTGCTTGGGATATTTGCCATGTCGCCTCAGGCGAACTTGATTTTCATATTTGTGATACAACATTTTTAGATCTTGTTGCGCCCAAACTTATTTTAGAAGAAGCAGGAGGTATATTAACTGATGAAAATAATAACAATGTTACAATAAATAATAAAAATATTATTAAAATAATATCATCTAATAAAAATTTGAGTAAAAAAATATATACTTTAATTAAATAATTACAAGTGTTTTTTTCTAAAATATATCTTTAAAGATTCTATAAAACCTGCAGACATGGTTTCCGGCTTATTAAGTATTATTTGCTTAATTTTTGGTACAGATAAATATTCTACAGATTTTACTTCTTCTGGATCAATATTTATATCACTTATTTTATAATCACCTTTAACTTCCCAAAGTGTAATAAATCTTTTATTTGTATGTTTGGCTGTATAATCAATTCTATGTTTTGATATTTTCAAAAATTTTGATTTCGGAATATTCATACCAAGCTCCTCTTGAACTTCTCTAATTGCACCCTCAAGATAACCCTCATTAAAGGGAAAATGACCTGAAGCAGAATAATCTAAAAGATTGTTATTAGATCTCCTTTGAATTAAAATTTCATTTTTCGAATTAATAATCAACACAGAAGTTTCTCTATGTAATCTGCCTTCTGCATGATTTTTTCTTGGATATTTGCCAATAATATTATCATTACCATCGACAATAGCAATCAATTCATTTGGATTATGTGCAATAATCATAAATAAAAATTATTTTATATGAATTTCCCTGTGGCTTAACCCCGGCCTCGCTCCGCGAAGCGGGGCGGGCTGGCGAAGGGTGATAAATTTAATATGTACTATTCAGATATTACTATAAAAAACAAAATATCAAAAATTTGTTTAAATATTTTCATAATATAAAAATAACCCGCAAAAATCTGCGGGTTGAGTGATTGGGTTTAAAATTTTATAGAACTGCTCGTTCGAGCAAAGGTTTTAAATCCGGTCGAACAGTACCTTGTTTCAAATTTCTATTAGCTTTTTCTTGAACCATAACTTTAAGCAGACCCGAATTAGCCAATTGACACATTTCTTTTTTCGCTGCTAAAAATTTTTCCATAGCAGTCATTTCTGAACTGACTAAATTTAATTTTACTTGCATTGAGCAATCTACATTTTCACAAATTGCCCAAAAATTACAATCATCAGCCCAAAGTTGAAAATCGCCATCTAGTCCTAGAATTCCGCAACAAAACGGACACTGACATAGATATTTTTCAGAAATCCTTGTTTGAGACATTGTTTTTCCTCCTTAAAAAAGATTTTAAAGGTCAATAATATTATTGACCCATTATTAAATCACAAAAAAAATAATTTGTAAAGATGTTAGCAATTGTTATAATAAAAAAATGAAAACTATAATTTTTGATTTTGATTATACTTTATTTGACGCAGGAAAGTTTAAAATTGATTTAGCAAACTCGCTAAAAAATTTTAATATATCTCAAAAACAATTTTTAGAAACATATAAAAAATTACGCGATAACCACCAAAAAGAATATAAGCCACTTGAACATATTAAAATACTTTCTAATATAACTGGTAAAAAAGAATCTGAAATTAAAAAAGCTTATTTTAAAGTAATAGAAAATTGCAAAAAATATTTATATTCTGACTCTCTCCCTTTTCTTAAGAAACTACAAGCTACAGGCTACAAGCTAATTCTTCTTACTTTTGGCAATATTGAATTTCAAAAACTAAAAGTTGGATACTCGGGAACTTGCGAATATTTTGACGAAATGTATTTTACAGACAAAAACAAAGCACATTTAAAAGATAAAATTCCTGATAATAAGAATACAATTTTTATAAACGACAATCCTCATGAAATAGAAGCTCTTATGAAAATTTATAAAAATGCAGAATTTATACTTATTAAAAGAACTGGTGGGAAAAAATATGATTTGAAGTTAATGAATATCCAATCAATCAATAATTTCAAGCTAGTAAAATTGACCTAAAACAGCGGTTATAATATAATAAAATCAGTAAGGATTAAATTATGACTAAACTAACTGAGAAAAAAATTATCAATGAAATTTCCAGTTTAAAAAAAGACATGCAGGAAATAAAACATTTCTTCTATTTAATATTTAATGATGAAGATTTTTGGCTTTATGACCCAAAAGTAGTAAAACTTATCAAAAAACGGATCACAGAGGCAGAAAAGGAATATAAAACAGGTAAAATCCAACCAATTGAAAAACTCTGGCAAAAATTAGGAGTGTAAATGTTCAAAGTTTTTTATACCTCTGGTTTTGAAAAAGATATTAAAAAATTAGATAGAAAAACTATTCTAAAAATAAAACCAATAATTGCAAAAATTGCCCAATCACCTTATGATGGGCAATTTTTACGTGGCAAGTTTAAAAACTATCGCAAATGGAAAATAAAATTCAAAAATATTTCTTATCGCATTTTTTATCGAATTTATCCAAAAGATAAAAAAATACTTCTGATTTTAGTAGGTACTCGTGAAAATATTTATAAAGAATTAAGAAAAAGAACAAAATAAAAAGACCTCACTTAGAAGGTCTTTATATAAATAATTTTATTCGCGTCTTATTTCTGGCGCAGGGTCTTGCGTTCTTTAATGAACGCTAAAGTTTTTTCCTCCGATGTATTTAATATGTAATCAATAGGAAATTTTTGTATTAGCAAAAACTCGTATATTTTTTCAAAACAACCAATTTCATGCCAAGTATGTCCGTCGGAATTGGCTACTAATCGACAACCGTATGCCTTAACCAACTTTAACATAAGTTTAAGTTGATTTAGGTCAGTTTTACCTAATCTGAGATTAGTATTATTAATCTCTAGTGCGATCCCTTTTTCTACACATGCATTTACAATTTTTTCAATATTAAGAGGAAAAGCAAGTGTACAAGGGTGAGTTAGGATATCAACGGGATAATTTTCAATACATTGTAACATTTTCTTTGTATTGAATATTTCACATTGTTTTCTTGGAAAACCTGTATTATCGCCATGAATGCCTAAACTAATAAGATCAAATCTTGAAGGATGAATTTTTTTCAGCTCAAAAAGATCGTAAGTACCATCAACTAATAAATTTGCCTCAATTCCCTTAATGATTTGAATGCCTCCATAAAAATCGGGATTGGGAGGGAATCTTTCATTAAAAATAAAATTAGAAGAAATTTTATTAGTATGCTTTTGAGCAGGACCATGATCTGAAATATTAACTCCTATCAAACCTCTTGACCGTGCGATGTCAATAATTTCAAATACTGTGTGTAACCCATCGCTAGCTATTGAATGCACATGCAAATCATAAATAACCTTCGAAAAATCAGGTAATGGTTCAATTCCCATTTCTAACACTTCCTTATTGTTAAAATACGCTATTAAATAGCTTAAAATATTAACATAAAATAAAAATTTATACAATACTCTGTACTTGATGACACCCTTTTGGACAATAGTTTGTGTTTTTGTGAATAGGTAAATGGGGTTAAATAATTAAGTTTTTCGT
>Ga0334885_1004658_pt1 | contig 11703 bp, 10 predicted proteins | sample GraSluR1_MG_8_FD_207233 | JGI IMG/M metagenome (GOLD analysis project Ga0334885, IMG submission 207233) | Sludge microbial communities from methane-producing bioreactor in Wageningen University, Netherlands - Granular Sludge_31_05-R1 | ecosystem: Engineered > Bioreactor > Anaerobic >...
TGTCGATCGATCCCCGAACGAGATTCTCGTATACAAGCGTATAGTCGCCAAGCTCGTTGTCAGGAAAAAGACTGATCTCGACGCGGCCTCCGGTCTTTTCCTTCACTTCGTCCGCAATTTGCTTCATTAGCTGTGTGGACGTGTGGTCAACCGGGAACTGTCCTGCGAAGCGGAGCATCACCGCAGGTTCTGCTGAAGAGGGCACGACGGTGAAAACAACGAATAAAGCTGCAGTTAAAATAAAAAGAACCTGTAATCTCCTCTGCATTATTCCAGCACTCCTTTCAATTTTACCCCCCGCCTGCCGGGCACGGAAAAAAACGAAAATCATAAGAAAACTATTTCATGTATCTTCGGTAATAATACATCGAATTATATGTCCGTGCGTAAAAAACAGTCAGAACTAATAAAAAATCAAAGAGATCAGAATGTGGGAAACCGAAAATTTATTAAAATCACACCTGTTTTTTCAGTTGCTTTACCAGCTTAATATGGTATTATCATAAACCAAAAATATGATGCATATTCATTGAAAAGAAATAAAGTGCGCTTTTACAGTGAACTCAAAAAGGAGGGAAGATTATGAGTAATTATGATATGGAACGGAATTACAGTTTTGATGAAATTGAGGTGGATCCGCGTTTCAGAAGATGCGCATTTGAAATGAAGCTAACATTTGGTGTCTGGATCGCGTATGCCGTGATAAGCATAGCGTTATCTTATTTTCTGGGGCGGGGCGATGTAACACAGTATGTGTATGTACTGGGGGTCCCTCTTTGGGTGGCTCTTGGAGCATGGTTGACTACTGCAGTTTTTTTCATGGTGGTCATTTTTATAACCACCAGGATTTTTCAGGATATGGATATTCTGCAATAATCTCCGCGAGCTCCGGTTAAAAGCAACAGAGAAGAGGGAGGGAAAAACATGGAACTCGTTGTATTGGGAAACGCGAGAGCAGTTGTTATTGTAACGTTTTTTGCCTACACGGCCGCAATGCTTTTGATAGGATACACGGCCAAAAAAAATTTGGATAAAGTTTCGATTAATAAATATCTTGAAGAATTCTATACTGGCGGAAGAGGCATGGGATCTCTTGTGGTCGCAATGATGATAGCCGCCGGACTGTGCAGTGCGGGTACTTTCCTTGGAGGTCCCGGGCTGGGATACCGGCTTGGCGGAACTTGGGTGCTTGTGGCTGGTGCACAGAATTTTATGAATTTTATCGTTCTCGGTGAGGTAGGAAAAAAAATAGGCATTGTATCGAGGAGAATAGGGGCTCAATCCATTTTTGGTCTTTTAATGCATCGATTCAACCATAGCAGGCTTATCGGCATCTTCGGGGTCGTGAGCATTGTATGTTTTATGGGCAGTTACGTAGTTGCCCAAATTGTCGGTGGTTCACGCCTGTTTGAGAGTATGACCGGAATGTCGTATGAGCTCGGCCTTCTTTTATTTTCAGGTGTTGTGCTTGCAGTGATAGCCATGGGAGGGATAAAGGGAGTAGCGATTGCGATAGTTTTCCAGGGTATTGTCATGACGGTCGCAGTCCTGGCCCTTACTGTAGGATCGATCGCACACACAGGTTCACTTGAAATCGCCCTGAGAAAATTAGCAGTTTCAGATCCTGGACTGCTTTCCCCGTGGACGTGGCCCATAGCATACCATTTTTCCATGTGGCTTAATTTCGGTTTTGTGATCATAGGAATTCCTCATGCTGCAGTAGGAGCGCTTACCTATAAAGATACCAGGGCGATGCACAAGGCAATAATAATTGGCGGAATTTTCGTCGTGCTCTGGACAATGACACTGCCATATCTCGGCGTTCTTGCTAAAGCGATCATCCCTGACCTGAAAGTTGCAGACCATGCCATTCCCGCACTTGCCATGGTTGTCCTCCCTCCCTGGCTGGCAGGGATAACTCTTGCCGGAGTTACGGGTGCAATACAGTCCACCGTCGGCGCCATGATCATTGTTGTCACTTCAAGCCTCGTAAAGGACGCATACCAGTCCTTCTTCAGGCCGGATGCATCTTCCGCACATCTGAAAAAAGTCAATTTCTGGACCACTGTAATTGTCTGCGCTGTTATATTCCTTGCCTCAATAAAACCACCTCAGGCACTCCAGTACCTTATAATCTTCTCTATCGGCGGTCTTGCTTCCTCTTTCTTCTGGCCTCTTCTCCTCGGGCTTTACTCGATGCGCATAAATGAATACGGTGCAGCAGCAGGTATGATAGGGGGGCTTTCAGTGTATATACTTGGAGCCGGTAAATTTCTGCCGATCACATTCGGTATGCATGCAATCGTTGTTGCTTTAGTTGTTTCAGGACTTCTGACTGTAGGAGTCAGCTACGTCACGCCAAAAACTCCACGGGGAATCATACGGGTTTGGTTTGGCATCAACAGGCAGAACGCTCAATAAGAGGAGGTGCTGGTATGATGCAGAAAGAGTTTGATCTCATAATAAAAAACGCAAAGGTCTATGATGGTTCCGGAGCCCCCTGGTACTTCGCCGACATTGCCGTGAAAAACGGTATTATATCCGGAACGGGTAAACTGAACACTTCCCTGGGGAGCCAGACTATTGATGCAGAAGGCAGAGCTGTGGCGCCAGGTTTCGTCGATCCTCACACCCATTCAGACTGCAACTGCGCAACTGTACCGGATGCGGATGCGAAGATAGTCCAGGGTGTCACGACTGAAGTAACAGGAAACTGCGGTCTTTCTCTTACCCCGGTAACGCCGGAACGTGTAGGGCTCCTTCGTGATTACCTGAAACCATTTATCCCCAAAGAGGCAATGCCGTCCTTTGAATGGACCCGTGCAGGAGAATTGATGGATATCGTGGACAGAAACGGGTATGCCACAGATCTTGCTTTCCTCTCCGGACACGGAACCGTTCGTATCGCCGTGATGGGTTTTGACGACAGGCAGCCTTCCGGGGAAGAACTCGAAAGGATGAAAGAGCTTTTTGCCGGGGAGATGGAGGACGGGTGCGTCGGGTTTTCGACCGGACTCATCTATCCGCCCGGGTGTTTCACCGAGGCGCCTGAAATAATCGAATTCTGCAGAGTAGCCGCCCGTTATGGTGGAGTGTATGCTACCCATATGAGAGGAGAATCCGCAGAGATACTTAAATCTGTCAGGGAAGCCATTGATGCCGCTGAAGAAGGAGGGTGCAGACTCCAGATTTCCCATCACAAAATAATTCATGACTACGAAGGTCTTTCTGTGGAAACTCTGAGGATGATGGAAGATGCTCGAACCCGGGGAGTCGATGCTGCCTGCGATGTCTATCCGTACACTGCCGGGTCCACGCTTATCAGCGTCGTTCTTCCGACATGGGCACGGGAGGGCGGAGTTGAAAAAATGCTCTCGAGACTTGAAAACAGCGGTGAACGGGAGAAGATAAAGAATGATTTTCTCCGCGAAATACCCGGCTGGGACAACTTCATCAAAAGCGCGACCTATAAAAAGATACTCATTTCTTCGAGCGTAAAGGACAAGTCTCTCGAAGGAAAAACCATTCAGGACGTAGCTGACGAAAGGGGCATCGAAGCTGCGGATGCTATTTTGGATATCATGCTGTCCGAAAGGGCAGAAGTCACGATCGTCATCGATTCCCAGTCCGATTCCGACAACCGGCGCATCCTTTCCCACGACCTCTCGATGATAGGATCCGATTCCCTTGCTACGGCCCACACGGGAAAACTCGCGTACGGAAAACCCCATCCGAGATGCTTCGGTACATTTCCCAGGGTTCTTGGGCACTTCTCAAGGGATCAGAAGCTTTTTCCCCTTGAAAAAGCAGTTTCGAAAATGACTGGACTTCCGGCCCAGCGCTTCGGCCTGACAGACCGGGGCATGATTAAAGCCGGTCTTGTCGCTGATTTTGTCATCTTCGACCCGACTACCGTTAGCGGATCTGCAGACTACGTCAACCCCCGCCAGGCACCGGCAGGGATTCACTATGTCATCAAAAATGGGGAAGTGGTTGCCGAAAACGGACGTTTCCTCGGGAAAACGCTTGGAAAATGCGTTCGAAGGTTTGGATACAAAAAATAAAACTTAGGATTTTTCCACACACTGACTAGCGTAGTAATAAATAAGAAAAGGACCCGGGTAAACTTTCTGAAAGCTGCCCCGGGTCTTCTTTTTTTAAGGCCTCCTGAAAGCGAAAGATATAAGGCAATTATGAGAACAAACAATGAAGCGTGTTTTTCCCTTTGAAAAAGAGTTTGAGGCCTTATCAAGGCAGAAGTAAGATTTTTAAGAAATATTCAATATGGGATGTATTTAAAGTGCTACAATACAGTAAAAACAGAAAGGAGCGATAATACGGAATATAGAGTTATCAGGTTGCCCCTGATATGCAAGGGTAACCGGACGATTCCTTATTGATCCGCTTATTCACAAAGGGGGTTATAAGATGTACAGATCAACTTTCAGAAAAACTGGCACTTCTTTTCTAAAGGCGGCCCTTTTGATATCTGTTTTATTTATGACGGCGATTTTCGGTCAAACAGCGGCTGAAGCATTGAACAAACCGGCTCCAAATCCATTCCTTTCCTCCGAACTGTACAGCATTACCCATTTTGACTCGTCCCAAAGCGACTCAACTCCATATGGTCCACCCCTGGGAGTTTACCGTGTGGATCTCCGAGGAAAACCAATATCTTTTGGAGGCCCCGTCAATATCATAACCCTTGCCTCGACCGATCCCGATTTTATGTGGGCGGTTGGAAGCGACCGCGTTGCCTACGTGAATAAAAAAAACGGCAAATGGGAAGAGGTTGCCAGGTTTGAAGCTCTTGAAGACGCATCAGGAGGGACTTTACCGTCTATTGCGGGCGAAAGTTTCAAAAAGTTCGGGGAATCGTCCGCTGTAGGGATGGACGTTGACGAGATGGATCAATTCCTGACTGATCTTCTGGGGCCACAGTACGGAGACAGGTTCGGAAATGGTTTTTATTCGGTCGTGGACAACGTAAATGTGCTGTATACCCACTTCGGAGCTAATCTTTACGGATTTGCCCTGGCTGACCCGGACGATCCCTCCTCAGGAATCACTGCACGCTACGTACTGGAGGATGTAATTACGGCGATCGAAGGCCCTGATATTCCTCCCGGAACGCGGCTTTTCGGCCTTTCCATGACTTACGACGGACATCTCATAGTTACCTTCAGCAACGGCATCGCCGTCATCGACAGAGATCTTGACGAGTCTTCCGTTATTTTCTACCGGTTTGCAGATTATGAATATGTAAGCAACTCCATCGCGGTGGACGAGGAAGGTGGATTATACATAGCCAGTGCAACTGTCATCCCCCCTATGTCTGGAATAATGCGCAGGCTCATTTGGACAGGAAGTGAAATATCCGATAAAGGTGAAGACGGTGCCTGGCAATGCGGGTATGAAGCTTCATCAGTACTGCCTCCCATGATAAAAGTAGGCTACGGTACCGGTTCAACCCCAACACTCATGGGGTTTGGAGATGATGAAGACAGACTGGTTATCATAACCGATGGCGCTGAACAAATGAACCTTCTTGCCTTCTGGCGCGACGAGATCCCGTCCGGAGGGGAGCGCATAGCGGGGCAGATACCCGTTACCTGCGGTTTTGAGGAACTTCCCGAATGGATACAGTCCGAGCAGTCGGTCGTGGTATCGGGATACGGCGCCTTCGTGGTGAACAACCTGCCTGAGACGGTGGACCCCGATCTGCCGGGGAAAAACAAGGTACTCCAGGTCTCCCTCATGGGACCGGCCTATCCGACGTCCTACGGTGTCGAACGATTTGAATGGGATCCTGAAAACGACCGGTGGTCCTCTGTCTGGGCTCGGCCCGATGTCTCTTCCACAAGCATGGTTCCCGTCCACAGCCAGTCGGCGGGGATGGCGCTCGTAAACGGGTATACACCGAAAAACGGCTGGGAAATAACGGGCCTTGACTGGAATACAGGTGATACTGTGCATCAGACCATATTTGGTGATATCAATTTTGGCAACGGCGCCTATGCGATCCTACAGTATCTGAAGGGCGACGAACTGCTCTTCAACACTTTCAGCGGCCCCATACGGGTCCATTACGACACCGGGGGAAGCGGCGGATGTGCAGCCGGTTTTTCTCCCCTTGCCGCACTTCTCTTCGTTCCGCTGTTTTTCATGAAACGCTGAGAAAAAGTTCCCTGATCGTTATTAAATGAAATCAAAAGAGGGACATCGAAAGATGTCCTTTTTTATTTGGTTCGGGTGAACCAGACAAAAAAAAGACAATACAGATCCGGCCATTGAAGACTTTTCCCTGTCAAAATTCAGAAGATTGCCCTATTCCTTCCCACAGCTATATGGCATGCACTAAACTCTTTCCGTTCCGCAAGATCCGTAAAAGAGGTTTATAATACAGTACGGATGCAGTGAAAACCGTTCCATTCAGTTGGGGTAACTGCTTGTTTATGCAGCATGTCCAATGATCAAAATTTTTTTTAAAAAAGCGGGGGTATACATGGAAAACAAGGCGCGCGTTTATCATCCATTGAAAGAAGAACTTCTCTCCCGCGCCCAGGGGTGCCTTCTGGGGCAGCTTGCCGGGGACTCCCTCGGAGGGCTTGTTGAATTCCGGAGACCCGAGGAAATTCTCCGGAAATATCCCACTGGGCTCCGGGAACTCATGGACGGGGGAACATGGGATACCATCGCCGGGCAGCCTACGGACGACTCCGAGATGGCCCTGGCCCTTGCACGCATGCTGGTGAAAACTGGAACCTACGATGCCGGTGAGGCAAGGAAGGCATACCTGTTCTGGCTCGACTCTGGGCCTTTCGACTGCGGCGGCACGATTCTTTCCGGGCTCAAAGGTTTCCCCAGACACGAGAGCCAGGCCAACGGGGCAATGATGCGGATTAGCCCCCTCGGGATATTCGGTGTCAACTATTCGCTGGAACAGGTAGGCCGGTGGGCAATGGAGGACGCGGCAATTACCCACCCGAACCCAGTATGCGGCCAGGCAAACTCGATTTTTGCGCGGGCAATAGCCTACGGGATATCTGCGGGGTGCACCCCTGCAGAACTTTACGAAAGAATTGCGGAATGGACGGAAGAAATGGATGTGAGCGAGAACCTGCGGAACGCTGTGGTCAAATCAGCCGATGAGCCTCCCGCGGACTACCTGGAGTCCCACGGGTGGGTCATCATAGCATTTCATAACGCCCTTTGGCAGCTTCTCCATGCGGAAAACCTTGAAAGCGGGGTAGTGGATACGGTCATGCGCGGAGGAGACACCGACAGCAACGCAGCCATCTGCGCCGCACTCCTGGGTGCCGTCTACGGAATCGAAGCCCTCCCAAGTCAGTGGGTCAGAGCGCTTCTCAACTGCCGCCCTGCCGCGGGAATGGAGAATGTTCATAAGCCCAGGCCTGAATTCTTCTGGCCTGTTGACGCCATGGAGCTGGCAGAACAGCTCCTAAGACCGGAGGAACTATAAAAGGGACATCTCAGGAGATGTCCCTTTTATTCATATTTCTTCCGGAAGGACGGAATTGTTCAAAACGGAGGCCGGTCAATCCCCTGAATCGGATGCCCCGGCCGAAATAAGCGCCCGGATGACATCGGGGTGAGGGTTCTCCCTCTTTGCCATCATAAGGGCCGACATTCCCTCGGTATCCCTTGCGTTGACATCGGCACCGGCATTCACCAGGGATTCAATGGCAGCGGGGTTGGGATTGCTCATTGAGACAAACATGAGCGCTGTCGATCCCCTGCTGTTTTTTAGGTTCACATCAGCACCCGCATCCACGAGCGCGTTTATGATGTCGGGATTGGGATTTTTCATGGCAACAAACATAAGGGCACTCATTCCCTTGCTGTTCTGTGCGTTGACATTGGCCCCGGCCCCTGCCAGAGCAACGGCAACCTCCGAATTCCCGTTCAGCCGTGCTGCCAGCAGTATCGCAGCCAGACCGTCCGGGTTTTCGGTATTCAGGTCGGCTCCTGCACGTGCGAGGGCTTCCACGATCTCAGGGTTCCGGTTATGCAGTGCGGCGCACAGCAGGGCAGTAAGCCCCTCGCTGTTCCGCGCCTCGATCTCTGCACCTGCCGCAGTCAGAACATTAATGACCTCCGGGTAGGGGTTTCTTGATGCCGCAAGCATGAGTGCTGTTTCATCGTTTTCGTTTCGTGCGTTCACGTCCGCTCCGGCCTTCAGTAGGGCAGAAACGACGTCAGCATTATGATTGTTCATTGCCGCATATAAAAGGGGGGTCATGCCGGAACTGTCCCGGGCGTTCACATCCGCCCCTGCTCGTACGAGAGCCGAGACGACCTCGGGGCTGCCGTTGGATGCCGCCGCATTCATTAGGACCGTTTTCCCTTCCCCGTCGGCTGCGTTAACGTTCGATCCCGCGTCTATCGCCTGGCGGACCTCGTAAAGAGAGCATCTGCCGGAACATAACGCAAGAAAGTCCTCATCTTTCAAGCCTCTTTTTAAAAAGTTAAAAATCCCCATGGAATTCGGCATCTCCCTTCCCGTGATTTCAAGTTCTCAATCCGTACGCGGTTCTTTTCGAAAGAAGAACCGGAAAAATGTTCCGGGGCCTTTCTCCCGACCCGGGAAAAGGGGAAGCATCCGTACATTCTTCTCACTGTTATTCTCTCACTTTTTTGCTTTAATGTGCAAACTATAGTATCAGAAATCGCCGATCCATTGCGACAGTTATCCAGCCGAATTTTTTACATATGCCTGTACCGGGGCAGGCAGGAAATTCAGTTCATAATAACCCGGAAAAAAGGCACTCTTTGCAAAAGTTTTTGAAATACTCCACGTGCATTAATTCATTGTACGTATTTCGGCTGGATGTGTCCATGGAAGACGGATTTGATTTACAATTATCTAGTGTAATCTATTCTGCGGGTATGATCCGGGAACACGTCAAAACTAGGGGGAAATCCATGGCAAAGGAAAAGCGAGGCAAAAAAACAGCTGTTTCCAGGCAGGGCAAAAAATCAGGCCTTCCGCCCGGTACTCCAGTGTACGTAGGGGAGCAAAAGCGGGATGCCGTCAAAATAGATGTCCTGTGCTACTCGGGGGAACACTTCGAAGAACTTCAGAATGTACTGGTCGAGGATTGCCTCCGGATGAGAAAAAGCGGCGAAACCCTCTGGATCAATATCAACGGAGTCCATGACGTCCAGTTGATCCAGAATATTGCGAACGGATTCGGCCTCCATCCCCTTACGACTGAAGACATCACGAATACAGGGCAGAGACCGAAGGCCGAGGAATTCGACAGCTATATTTTCCTTGCGCTCAAAATGCTGAGCTACGATGAAACGCTCCGCACCATCAGGCATGAGCACGTCAGCATCGTATTCGGCAGCGGATATGTACTTTCATTCCAGGAATACGAAGGTGATGTCTTTGATCCCGTGAGAAACCAGATCCGCACAAAAAAAGGAAGGATCCGGAATGAAGGCATGGATTACCTCGCCTATGCGATCCTCGACAGCATTGTGGACGAATATTTCGTGTCAATTGAAAAAATGGGGGACCGCATCGAGGAGATAGACGACGAGATCCTTTCAGCTCCTGATGCCAGGCATATGAGCGAAATACACCGTATGAAGCGGGAGATAGTCTTTCTGCGAAAAGCCGTCTGGCCGCTTCGGGAAGTTTTCTCAGGCCTGGAGAAAAATACATCGGAGCTGATAGGGGTTTCCACCAGACTATTTCTGCGGGACCTCTACGACCACACCATACAGGTCATCGACATGGTGGAGGCCTACCGTGACATCATCGGCGGCATGCACGACACTTTTCTTTCAAGCACCGGCAACAGGATGAACGAGGTCATGAAAGTGCTCACCATAATCGGCACCATATTTATTCCACTCACCTTCATTGCGGGCATATACGGAATGAACTTTGAACATATGCCCGAACTGAAATGGCCCTGGGGGTATTTCTGCCTGTTGGGGATCATGGCGGCGCTTGCTGGAGGGATGCTGGCTCTCTTTAAAAGGAAAAAGTGGCTGTGAATCGTTCAATGCGGCCCTGAAACGTTGCGGTCGTCATTCATGCATCCATTTTTCCAGGTCTTCCCTCCGTCCGGCGATGAATATCATGTCCGACGGCTGGATCACGGTATCTGCTTTCGGTATGAATCGCTCTCCGTCCCGGTTTATGCTGAGGACAATAGCGTTGTACTTTACGCGGAAATTAAGCTCCGCGAGGGTCTTGCCGGCCATTTCCTGAATAGGCCGGATTTCGCCCACGTAAAAAAGAGACCCCGGAACCTGGACGAAGTGTGACAACCATGGATGTACCAGCAGTAAGGCCAGCCGCTCACCCATGTCTTTTTCCGGGAAAACCACCCGGTTTGCCCCAACCCGGGCAAGAACTCTCGCATGAACGGTATTCTCCGCCCTCGCAATAACAAAGGGCACTTCCAGGTCCTTCAGGATCGTTGTGGACAAAATGCTCGCTTCTATGTTGCCCCCTATGGCTACTATTGCAATATCCGCAGTTCTGGCGCCTGCCTTTGCGAGCGCATCGGCATCAGTTGCGTCAGCCTGCACGGAAAGATCGGCGACATCAGCCATTTCCTCCACAGACTGCCTGGAACGGTCAACAGCAATGATCTGTTTTCCCTGTTCTGCCAGCGTTCTGCAGAGTGCTTGGCCGAAACGTCCGAGCCCTATAACTAAAAAAACGCTTTTGGTGTTTTTCATAGAAAATTCCTCCCGGATGAACAAGGGAATTATACAGCTGAAAAGAGACAGTAACCAATGAAGGGGCGGCCATCCTGTATATTGGAGGAATCCGGGCAAATTCCGAATACCGAGAGAAAATCGGACATTCTGTTCCATTTTCTCCAGAGCCCCTGACGGTAAAGAAAAAAATCCTCTCGGCACGCTTCACTGAGAGTTCAGCCACTTTTCCGCATCGCTTTCTCCCGGCGAAGCTCCCTCTGCAATACATGTTACTTTTTCACCGTTATAAAGCAACACCGAGCCGTCAGGAAAAGAGATCCGCGGTTCTCCCCGCTCGTCAATCGCGATATGGCAGTTCGCGTTCATCAGGTCACCGAGGCAGATAAGCATCCTCTTTCACCTCAAGCTTTCATCAAACATATCGTCAGGCTCGTCCCCGTGGCAACTGCCGCTTTTCAGCGGCCTGGAATGAGGTTCTTCAGGCAGGCCGTTCCGGAGAATCTCAAGGGCGTTCACGATGGCAGTTCTGCAGATCTGCCATCGGTTCTCACGTGATTCTTCCCGGTCACCCTGTTCGATGAGCCGGAGAAGTTCCTTTTCCTTTAATCTTTTTGCAAGAGGACTGGCCCGCAGCCATTCTATTTTCTCAGGAAGCAGTGAACCGCTGCATTCGCTGAGAAGAAAACATGCTTCAATGGTTTCGCGGCTTTTTCCTTCAGCCTTTAGCTCAAACAGGCTGGTTTCGTGGCGATCGAGGCGTTTTGCCAGGCTTTCTATTTCTTCATCTGATTCCGGTCTGCATACCTCCATGTATGGCTTCATGACGGAGATCCTCCTTTTCCGCATTGATTTTTATCAAGCAGAGGATACCAGAGGAGGCATAAAATCTCCGTCAAGAAAAGGGCAGTACACATAAAGAATCCATAAAGGGGGTTATTCTGCGGTAAAGCGGAATCCCACGCCCGGTTCCGTGAGGATATATCTCGGCAGCGAGGG
>Ga0334885_1004674_pt1 | contig 11671 bp, 11 predicted proteins | sample GraSluR1_MG_8_FD_207233 | JGI IMG/M metagenome (GOLD analysis project Ga0334885, IMG submission 207233) | Sludge microbial communities from methane-producing bioreactor in Wageningen University, Netherlands - Granular Sludge_31_05-R1 | ecosystem: Engineered > Bioreactor > Anaerobic >...
CTATTTTCGAGTACAAATGCCCCCAGTGCGGCCGAGTTGAAGAGGTACTCCAGAAGACCGCCAAGGTCGCCAAACAAAACTGCCCCGACTGCAAAAAACCGATGGACAAACTCTTCTCCAGCTTCGCCGTAGGCGTCCCCGAGTCCGGCGGCAGCAAGTGCATCTCGTGCACCGACCGCGGCTGCCCCCATGCCGGCGGCATGTAGAAGAATTCTGCGTAATTTCGCGCAATTTTTGACGGCTTCTGCGCAAAAATTCCGAAAAACCAGCACAAATAATGAAAAAAAACCGCCGATTCGCGCCAAAAAAACGAAAAAAACGCACGCTCTGACAGGAAAATCAATGCAAAACGGTGCCTACGACCATCAAAACATCGAGAAAAAGTGGCAGGACCACTGGGAAAAACACAAAATCTTCAGGACTTTCGAAGACCCCGACAAACCCAAATACTACGTCCTCGACATGTTCCCATACCCCTCAGGCCAGGGCCTCCACGTAGGACACCCCGAAGGATACACCGCCAGCGACATAATCGCCCGTTTCAGACGCATGAAGGGTTATAACGTCCTCCACCCAATAGGCTGGGACGCCTTCGGCCTGCCCGCCGAACAATACGCCATCCAAACCGGTACCCACCCCGCCCAAACAACCCGGAAAAACATCGAAAACATGCGAAGACAGATCAAATCGCTGGGTTTTTCATACGATTACGACCGCGAGGTCGACACCACCGACCCCAACTACTACAAGTGGACGCAGTGGATTTTCCTCAAGTTCTTCAACAGCTATTTCGACGAGGCCGAACAGAAAGCCAGGCCCATTGACCAACTGCCGATTCCCAAAGGACTTACGGAAACTGAAAAACGCAAATACATCGACGACCATCGTCTGGCCTACGAATGCGAAGCGCCGGTAAACTGGTGCCCCGCCCTGGGCACAGTGCTGGCCAACGAAGAAGTGGTAGGGGGGCTAAGCGAGCGCGGCGGCCATCCAGTCATTCGTAAACCAATGCGTCAGTGGATGTTGCGCATCGCGAAGTATTGCGAACGCCTGCTGGAAGGCCTCAACGAGGTCGACTGGCCCGAGTCAATCAAGAAGCTCCAATGCGACTGGATTGGAAAAAGCATCGGAGCGGAGGTGGATTTCAAGGTGGACGGGCGGGACGATGTGATCCGCGTCTTCACCACGCGGCCGGACACGCTTTTTGGGGCAACGTATATGGTTCTTGCGCCGGAGCATCCGCTGGTGGATGTAATCACGACGCCCGAGCGAAAGGCGGCAATAGCGGCTTATCGCAAGGGGGCGGCGAGGAAGAGCGACCTGGACAGGACGGATCTGGCCAAGGAGAAGACGGGCGAGCCGACGGGGGCTTATGCGATCAATCCGGTCAACGGCGAAAGAATACCCATTTGGATAAGCGATTATGTGCTAATCAGTTACGGCACAGGCGCCATAATGGCCGTACCGGCTCATGACGACCGTGACTGGGAATTCGCCACCAAGTTCAACCTGCCGATCATCGAGGTGGTCCGGCCGCCTCACCCGATCGATGGCTGCTTCACGGGCGACGGAACCGCCGTCAATTCCGGGGAATACACGGGTCTGCCAACCGAGGAGTTCAAACTCAGGATAACCGAATGGCTTGAGAGTCAGGGATTGGGCAAGCGGGCGGTCAATTATAAGCTGCGGGACTGGCTGTTCAGTCGGCAGCGGTATTGGGGTGAGCCGTTTCCGGTTGTCCGCGCTGAAGATGGGGAGGTCGTTGCGCTTGGTGAAAGCGAATTGCCGCTGACTCTGCCGGAGGTCGAGGATTACAAACCGGCAGGGACTGGGGAACCGCCGCTGTCAAAGGCTGACGAATGGGTGAACGTAACGCTGCCGGACGGGCGCAGAGGCATGCGAGAGACCAATACCATGCCGCAGTGGGCGGGGAGTTGCTGGTACTATTTGCGGTATATGGATCCTGAGAATGCGGAGGCGGCATTCGCCAAGGCGAAGGAGGAGTACTGGATGCCGGTGGATCTTTACATCGGCGGGGCGGAACATGCGGTGCTGCATCTTCTGTATTCACGGTTCTGGCATAAGCTGCTTTACGATCTGGGGTATCTGGGCACGCAGGAGCCTTTCAAGAAGCTTATCAACCAGGGGATGATCTTAGGTGAAGACGGACAGAAGATGAGCAAGTCGCGTGGCAACGTAATCAACCCGGATAAGGTGATTGCGGACTACGGGGCGGATTCGATGCGGCTTTATGAGATGTTCATGGGGCCTTTGGAGGCGACGAAGCCGTGGAGTATGCAGGGGGTGGAGGGGGTGCACCGGTTTTTGAATAAGGCGTGGCGGTTAGTGGTGGATGAGGAGACGGGGGAACTGGCGGGGGCGGTGCAAAATGCGGAGGCGGACGAGGCGACGGTGCGGCTTCTGCATCAGACGATCAGGAAGGTGGGGGAGGATATAGAGGGGTTTGGGTTTAATACGGCGATCAGCCAGATGATGATCTTTGTGAATCACGTTGGGCGGTTAGAGGTTCGGCCGCGGGGGGTGCTGGAGCAGTTTGTGCTGGTTTTGGCACCGTTTGCTCCGCATATTGCGGAGGAACTTTGGGATCGTCTGGGGCATGCGGCGACGTTGGCTTACGAAGCGTGGCCGGAGTATGATGCGGAACTTGTGAAGGAAAAAGAGATTGAATTAGCTGTGCAGGTATTGGGCAAGATCAAGGATAAGATCGTGGTTGCCGCGGATGCCAGCGAGGATGCGATCAAGGAGAAGGCGCTTGCCAGCGAAAAGGTGCGAGCGGCAATGGCGGGGAAGGAACCGAAGAAGATCATTGTGATCAAGTCACGGTTGGTAAACATTGTCTTGTAGTGCATATAGAGAATGGGTTTGTGTAACGTAACAAGCTAAATGAGATTTAAGGGAGTTTGTGGGATTGGCGGAGAGGACCCGAGAGAAAGCGGGATGACGGGGGCGCAAACGGCGTGTTTTGGGGCTGGGGCGGGATATACATATTAGGTTTTTGCCATATGAGACTTTTGGCGTTTTTGAGTGGTTGTGGACGGGGCGAGGGTTGTTTGTGTGGGGCGGTGGCGAAAAGCGTTTAAAAAAAGGGGATTAAAACCGCGCCAAAGGGCCGTTTGGCGGCGTTTTACGGGGGTTTAAACGGCATTTCAATTTTTAAACACCAAACCGCGTTTTCGCGTTTAAAACGCAATGTGTGCCGGGCGGGTCGGCAATCGGGAACGCCGAAAAAGAGGGACATTCAGGTTTCGCGCACGAAACCGCGCGCGAAACCTCTGGAAAAAAGGGTTGGAGATGGCGGGTGTAGGTGGTGGCAAGATAGGCAAACTATGGCACCTTGTCGGGCAGCCGCACATTTCCATCAGGGCCTATGAGGTATTCGGGGTCTTGTTGGAGCCATTGTAAGACGTTTGTATACGTCTTCATCGTCTGCTGGATGGCTTCAAGTTCCGTTTTGCGCGCGCGCGGGTAATCCGCACCGTCTGCCAGCATCCGACGCCAGATATCCTCATCCTTTGACAGCCTGTTCAGTTCTTGTATAAGGACTTGCTTGAGCGCTCGGGAAACGGTCCGCCAGCTGGCGAGCATGGCGGGGGAGGGCCTGCCTGTCATAAGCCAATGGAGGTCTACTTCGAGGGCTGTGCTTATTGCGAGAAGGGCGTGAAATGTAGGGGCCCCCTTTCCGGCCTCGTAGCGGGAAATCTGGCTTGGATTTGTAAGGCCAATGCGGGCAGCAAGTTCGGCGCGGGCGAGGCCAGAGGATTCACGAACCGCACGAAGCCTCTCACCGAAAGAATTAATTTTTGAGTTTGACGCATTTTCTTGTTGCATAGCGTGAGCGCACCGCATAGTATTAGGTGGACATGGAATGACGGCTGGTTCTAATTGGGCAATAATTTATGGCAAAAGCAATCCGCATTACTGATTCCCGTGTTGTTCAGTTGGTAAACACGCGCGCCAAGAAGGAGTGCCGATCTGCCACGAACGCCGCAGTCGCGACGCTGCTGGAGGCGTTGGGTCCTGTTTATGGCACGCCAGGCCGCCAAGACCTTACCGACGGTGGGCGCGCCAGTCAACAAAAATAAGTAGGTATTTTACAGGGGTGGGCGGCCCCATGAATCAGAAACTTAGTGTAAAAGAAGTGTCGCGGCGGCTGGGGATAAGCCCCCAGGCCGTCCGCAGGATGTGCGCTGCGGGCAAGCTGCCCGGCGCGCACCAGTGGAACCGGCAATGGGTTGTGCCCGCATCCGCCCATGCGGGGCTAATGCAGAGGCCAGGCGGTCCGCCCCCGCCTGGCCCTACTTTGGTCGGGGAGATAAACCCGGCTAAACAAGGAGACGCGAAACGCAAACTCGCCATGATCCAGCACCTTGAGATGTTTATGGAGGAGTGGGACGGCACGTGCAATGACGCCGTGTCGCTATTTGCGGCGAGGAACGGGGTCGGGGCGAGCACTTTACGCCGCTGGCAGAAGCAGTACAAGGATGAAGGGTTGCTCGGTCTGGCGGATGGTCGTGGCGGGCGACGCCTGGCGGATGACATAATTAGTCCCGACGCATGGAATGAGTTCAGGGGCTTGTACTTACAGGGCAGCCGCCGCACACTGAAGGACTGCTGGCGCGTGCTCATGCACTTAAACAAGAACGAGCAGCGCGGCTGGCGGATACCGACATACCCGGCCATGGCGCGGTACGCCGCTGCAAATATAACAGATGCTGAGCGCATCTATTGGCGCGAGGGTGAGGCTGCATGGGCGGCCAAGTGTGCACCGCACGTGCAAATTGATTACTCCACGATTGAGCGGGGCCACTCCTGGTGCGGGGATCATCACGAGTTCAACTGCTTTGTTTGGCACCGTGGGCGATGGGTGCGCCCCTGGATCAGCGCGTGGATGGACATGGGCAGCCGCACGCTTGTCGGGCGGTGTATCTCCGCGTCCCCAAACCAAACTACCATACTCCGCGCGACCCGCCACGCGATGGAGACCTGGGGCCTCCCAAACGAAGTGCTCATCGATAATGGCAAAGATTTCGATTCTCAGATTTTCAGCGGGCAGACCAAGCGAGCCCGGCGGGCAAAGGAGCCGCCGACGGAGGCGGGCTTCAGCGGCATATTTCCTGAGCTTGGAATTAAGATACGACGCGCGATTCCCTATCATCCGCAAAGCAAACCGATAGAGCGTTTTTTTGATCGTTTGGACTGTCAGTTTACCAAGTTCGTTCCGACTTACTGCGGTAAATCGGCAGCAAAAAAACCGGACGACCTTGCGCGTACGCTGCGCGCCGAAGATGGCTCCACCCTGGAGGAGTTTGCTGCGCAGGTGGATGGGTATTTGGCGGCGTACAACGCCGCGCCGCACACCGGCAACAACATGAACGGGCGGTCCCCGCTGGAAGTCATGGCGCTGCGCACGACGCGCCGGACCGTCAAGCCCGGCGTGCTGGACCTATGGCTGCGCGTATGGAGCCCGCCGCTCAAGATCACAAAGAACGGGCTGCGATTCCAGCATCTGTACTATGGGCAGTACGAGCCTGCTATCCTGGCTGCCTATGGGCGTGAGGTTGTGGCGGCATATAACCCGGATGACTTGCGAACGGTCGATATATATGACGCCCGCACGCTGGATTTCATTGCCAGTGCAGAGCAAAACCAGCTAATGGCTTACGGCGCGGCCGTCGATGAGGAGAGCCTGCGCGCCGCCATGAAGGAGCAGGCGCGGGCCCGGCGCGCCTTGCGGGAGAACCGCGCCGCGAGCCAAACAACATATACGCCGCTTGCTGTGCTGGCTGCCCGTGCGCAGGCCGATGGCGCGCGGCAGCCGGAACATGGTGCAGCTAAACCGACACTCCGCGCGGTAGCTACCTCGATGGACGCGCGCGTCGGCAAGAACCGTAAACGGCAAGCGCGGGCGGCTGAAAAAATGGAATTCGATTTTTCCATGCTCCGCGAACCGGAGCCAGAAAAAGAGCCACTACTAAACTTGTTCGGGCAAGGGGCATAGCATGGGCAAAAAGCACATACAGCATGGCCTGTCGGTGGATGCAGCGCGGATCGAATTCCGGTACGACGCCGAGCACTGGTCGAGGTTTTCGGAGGAGGTGCGGGCGTTCCTGGCTGAGCACAAGATCACGCAGTCGGAGCTTGCCCGCTGGATGCACGTGAGCGATGGGGTTGTATCGCAATTTCTGCGGGGCACCTACGCCGCCGACATGGCTCCGGTTGGCGCGAAGATGGCGGGCGTGCTGAATACGGTTGCGCGCCAGAAGCGGCGGGCTCCAGTAGAAAAGTATGTGCCGACGGGCGTTGCCAAGCGGATCGGGACGTTGATCGCGGAGTGCCAGGCATTCTCGGATGTGGAGGGGCGGATCGGCCTGGTTATCGGCGACAGCGGACACGGCAAGACGTGCTGCCTGCGGGCGGCGGCGGAGGCCAACAAGAACATAGTATACGTGCAGTATGATTGCTGCATGACCCAGCTTTCTTTATTTGCGGCGATTGCCCGCGCCGTGCGGGTGCGGTCGAATGGGACGCTGGCGGTGTTGGCGGAACGGCTGATCGACGCGCTGAAGGATCGGCGGCTGCTGCTGATCATCGATGAGGCGTCTGGCGTGAGCGTGGGCTTGCTGGACCGGCTCCGCCAGGTGCTTGTGGTCAAGTCGCGTTGCTCTCTTATCCTGGGGGGCAATGCGCAGCTCCTGCAAACGATTCGCAGTGCGGGGCGGGGCGCTGGGGCGGAGAGCATGGATCAGTTTAACGGCCGTTTAATGGGGGTTTTACACTTGGATGAACTGGCGGCCGATCCGGATGATCCGCTCTACACATTCGAGGACGTGCGGCGGCTTTATGAGTACGGCGGGATCAAGCTTTCACGCGACGGGGCGGATGCGTTGCGGCGGCTGATGCTGCTGCCGGGGTCCGGGCGGCTGCGGACGGCGGGCGTGATCGTGGCGGCGCTGCATATGTCGGCGGTGATCCGCAGGCGGGGCGTAATCGACGCCGACGCCATTCTTGCCGGGGCGGTGGAGTTGGGGCTGCCCATAGGTGAATGGCTGCCCATGATTTGCAAAGAGGCGCGGCTTGTGGATCAGGCCGTGGCGGTCGGCTAAAAAAACTGAACGAAACGAAAGGGCACAACATGAACGCAGAGCAAGAAAATAGTGGTGTCGGGGCTGTGGAAGGCGAGGGCGACAGGGATAGTCTGGATGCCAGGATTTGCGCGCGGCTTACGATGGCGTTCGAGGCGATGGGGCCGCAAGCAAGGGCGATGCTCCGGTTGTTTTCGCTTTGTCAAAGCATAGGCGGGATTGCGTCGCATACGCCAGCGGAGCGGTTTACGAATGACTGGCGTTACGGGGGCAGGCCGGAAGATGCACTGTACGGGGATGAGTGGCTGGCGGGCTTCTCCGCCTGCTTGGAAATGGTCATTGAGCACACATAGCCTGAGGTGGAAAAATGAGGACCGACATGGAAGTCGATTTGCGTGTTTTAGTGGACGGGATGCACGCCAAGGACAGCCCGTCCGCCAAAGAGTGGTCGGGCTGCCTGCGCGTCAAGGAGATTAATGAAAACGCGCGTGAGATAACGGCGGTGGCGTCGGCCGAAATTGTAGACCGCGACAACGAAGTGGTTGCGATTTCCGCGCTGAAGGCTGCCATACCCGCGTACATGCAGAACCCGGTTGTTCTGGCGGGACACAAGCACACCACGGCGGACGGCAAGAGCCCGGTCGTGGGGCGCGTGGTGAAGGCGTGGACGGCGGGAACGCAAATGTTCGTGAAGATTCAGTTTGCGCCGACGCCGTTGGGGGAGGAGTACTGGCTATTGTATTCGGGCAAGTTCCAGCGTGCGCTGAGTATAGGCTTTCGCGTCATGGAGCGCCCGCGCAGCGAGACGCGCGACGGCAAGATGTGCCACGTGATCACGGCGCTGGAGCTCTATGAAATAAGCTGTGTGCCGGTGCCCGCGAATCCGGCGGCGCTCTCGAAATCAAAGCAGGGCAAGCGAGACTTCGTTGCCAGGCGGCGGCTGCTGCTGACGCCCGATGGGCCGCACTGGGAAGATTTCTTTAAGCAGTACGAGGAATGGGAGTACATGGCCCAAAGTGAACGCGACAAGGCGTATTCGCCCGCGCAGTTGGAAGAGTTCCAGAAGTTCAAGCAGAGTGCAATCGAGTTGGCAGAGGGGCTGATGGGCTGCGATATGGAGGGGTTTGATTTTGACGACGACGACGCGCCGGGTGACGACCTGGCGGCGCTGGTTAAGGGGAGGAGGAAGTAGGACCATGCCGCCGATTCTGGTCTGCGCGAAGCTGGCGTTGCGGCGCTGCGAGCGTATGCGGATCGGCGGGCCGCACGTGGACGAACGGAACGGGGGCCGGCCTTACCAGCGGCCGGCCCCGTCTAAGCTGGGATGCTGGTTTAACTTATGACAATGAGGAAAAAATGGCTTATTCAACTAATGACATACAAGAAGCGTTCAAGGCAGCGGGCCTGCGGATGGATGAACATGATTTCACCATCGAGGAGGTCAAAGCGGCGCTCGAGCGGATGCAGCGCACGCTGCGGAGTTATGCCGGGGCGCTGGTCTTCGGCGTCGATGAGCGGGGCAAGGACTATCCGGGGTTCTGGCCTGGGGATGCGCAGGCTGAGCAGTTTGGCTTGCTGGTTGCCAAGGCAATTGGCCGACGCTGGCTGCACAAAGACATGCAAACGACTACGGGCCCGGAGGGCGGATTTTGGTGCCGGAGGCGCTGAGCGGACGGATCATCCAGAAGCTTCAGCAGTACGGCACGTTCAGGCGGAACGCCTTGAACGTGAAAGTAGGGCCCAGACAATATGTCCCGAAGATCGGCTCGGACGTCGTGGTATACGCGCCGGGTGAAGGCAAGGTGATAACGCAGTCCGACGTGTTAGCGAAAATGATCAAGCTGGAGCCGATCAAGATGGCGTGCCTGACCGTGATATCGAGCGAGCTCGATGAGGATTCGTTGGTTGGCATGGGCGAACTCATCGGTCTGTCGATTACGCGGGCGCTTGCGCAAAAGGAAGACGCTATCGGTTTTTCGGGTACCGGCACCGAAGACGACTTCGGCTTGTGCGGGATCGTCGGCGCATTCCAAAAACTGGGCGACAATCCGGCGGCAATCGCCGGGCTGCAAGTCGCCAGCGGCAACGCCTACAGCGAGATTACGCTCGGCGATTTTGAGGCGCTGATCGGGCGGCTCGAACCGGCGGCGGACGCCGGGGCAAAGTGGTACGTGCACAAGCGATTCTTCTTCAGCGTGATGCACCGCCTGGCGTCGGCTACGGGCGCGGCCGATATGTTCGCGATCCTGTCGTCGCAGAAGGCGCGGCACTTCATGGGGTACCCCGTTGAGTTCGTTCATTCGATGCCGCACACTGAAGCGAACAGCCAGGTATGCGCCATCCTGGGCGACCTGAACTTAGGCGCATACCTCGGCGAGACACGCAGCCTGGAAGTGGCCCGAAGCGAGCACGCGTACTTTGAGAGCGACAAAATCGGCTTCAGGGCGACGGAGCGGATCGACGTGAGCGCGTTCGGCACGGGCACGGCGGACAGCCCCGAGAGCATTGTGGCGCTGGTAACCGCAGCAGCGTAGACTCAATATCTGTCGGCGTTGCCGATGAACCCGGGCGGGCGGTCGTGGATGCGCCGCCCGCCCACAGATAATACATAACAGAGGTAAACATGAATCAGAACGAATTGATAAAGACGGTTGTAATGGTTGGGCCACAGTTGGCAAACGACGGTCCGTTTGCGAACAACACGGCTGTGGATACTCGCGGCTATACGCGGCTGCGGGCGGAGTTCATTGTCGGCGGTACCGACGTTGCTGTCGGCAGCGGCGACGACTCGACGCCCCCATTTTTGGAAGAGTGCGATAGCTTAGAGGGCGACTACACGCCCATCGAGGACGCGGAACTGTCCGCCGTGATCGGCGCGGACGACGACGGCAAGGTATTTGCCATTGACGTCAACCTTGTCAAGGCGCACAAGCGTTTCGTGCGGGTCAACGATCCGACGGCGGGCGACTCGACCGGGGCGTATATGTGTGTCCTGGGTCGGCTGTTCTACCCCGCCGTGGCGTGGGGCGGCGCGGCTGAGCAGGGTCTCGAAGAGTTAGTCCGAGTTTAGGCTTTATTCCTTCGGACCGGCGGGGCCTGAGCCCTTTCGGCTCCGCCGGTTTTTAATGAGGTGAAGCATGGCGAAAGATGTAAACATACACCTGAAGACGGAGGGGAGCGAGCAGGCGAATCGCGAGCTGGAGCGGACCGCGCAGGCGACGCGGAAGGTTGGCGATGCGACGGAGAGTGCGGGTAAACGGGGAGCCACGGCCACGCGGAATGCAGTGGAGCAGATGTCTTCGTATGCCAAGCAGGCGGCGGCGGCGGTTGGGATCGGCGCACTTACGAAAGCACTGCGCGAGAATTCCGAGGCGATGCAAGAGAACGCCGAGATTGCGGCCAGTCAGCAGCGGAGGATTACGCGGCTGCAATTCATGGGCGACTTCTTCGCGGAGCATCCGGAGGCGCGGGCGGAGGTGCGGGCGTATGCGGAGTTCGGGCGGAGGCCCGCCGAAGAGGTTGCCGATGCCTGGTACAACCTGCGGAGCAAGGGCGCGTTCCTGGACGATGAGGCGCAGCACGGTATGCTGCAGGAGGCGCTGGAGATCTCGCGGACCGATCCGGACGTCGGGGTTGATACGCTTGTTGATATGTTCCTGCTGTACTCAAAGAAGACCGGCGAACGCGACGCGAACCGGATTCAGAACGTGATCAAGCAGACGATTGCGGAGGCCGGGGCCGGGGCGAAGGACGTGGCCAGCCAGATGCCGAAGTTTCTGCCGTGGGGGATCGCCGGGGGGATGAGCGGGGCGGAGTCGGCGGGGCTGTGGGCGTATGCGACGACGGAGCTCGGGGACGCGGGCGAGGCGACGACGGCGCTGAGGATGGTGTATCAAGGCCTGGAGGGGCAGTGGACGCCCGCACAGAAGCGATTGATGCGACGGCTGGGGGTAAAGCCGGGTATGAGCTTTATGGAGAAGCTGGAGGCCCTGGGCGGCAAGGATTTGAGTGTGGCGCAGCTTGACGTGTTGGCGGGGCGGGGCGGGGCGATGCTGTCGTCGCTGACGAAGAACATCGAGGATGCCAAGGCTGCTATGGGCCGGATCACGGCGGTCGACCGGGGCGACATCGACTTGACGGCGGCGGCGATCGAGGACGTGTTCGGCAAGGATGCAGTGGCGAAAATGGTGGAGGATATTCAGGGCCTGGACGTTGAGATTGAGAATATCCGGGCGGGGGATGTTAACGCCCTGGAGTGGGATCACCATATCAAGCAGCATGAAGCGATGCTGCGCCGCAAGGGTGCATCAGAGGCGAAGATCGGTTTGCAGACGCGAATACTGCGGGCGGCGGCGGCGATGGGCTTTAAGCTTCAAGAGGCGGAGTTAGGCGGGGGGGAGCAAATACAAGTGCAGCCGCAAGCGATGCCTGCGCCTGCCGCAGCGACGCCGACCCAAGTGAACTACATATACGATCATTCCAGCCACTACAGCCCGGTGGCGGGCAGCGGCGAAGATCGTGCTATAGGTGAACGCTTCAGCCAGGATTAACGGCTGTTTAAACGCTCT
>Ga0334885_1004679_pt1 | contig 11654 bp, 10 predicted proteins | sample GraSluR1_MG_8_FD_207233 | JGI IMG/M metagenome (GOLD analysis project Ga0334885, IMG submission 207233) | Sludge microbial communities from methane-producing bioreactor in Wageningen University, Netherlands - Granular Sludge_31_05-R1 | ecosystem: Engineered > Bioreactor > Anaerobic >...
CGACGGAATCCATTCGCACGGAGGAAACCCTGAGCGCAACCTTCAGATTGCGCCAATCGGAGATCGTCTGAACAAACGAATAGTACGGCCCTTGAAAATCCACCTGAACCGCGCGACGCCCCTGCGGGGAAGTCCCCGGCTTCACCACGTTGCTGCGGACTCCGTTGCGCGTCAGCTCCTGCTGAACCCAGGAGTAAAAATCAACCTCGTTTTCGGGAATCTGAATCTGGTAGCGTTCAAGCTGCGCGATCGCCCGCTTGAACACCTCTATCTGACGCATCCGTTCGGCGGACTCAAGCTCTATCCGCATCCCCTGGGTCCGCAGGTCCTTCTCAGTGACTCGAAGCTGTTCAATCTGCTTGACCAGATGGAACGCCCCGAAAAGCATCCCTCCGGACACAAGAAGAAGAATGAGGAAAATGAGCGTATCCTTGCGGGTCATTGAGAACCAGCCTCCTTCTCTACGGGAACCGCAGGAGGGATCGTCGCCGCGAAGTCACGCAGCGAACAGGCGAGCGTGTAGTCGACGAGCGACTGGCCGTCGCGCACAACCCGCGTCGTCACCGGAAAATCGACCGCCGCCACGACAGGGGCGTCCAAAAGCCCCTTGCCGAACTCGACGACGTCGTCCTCCTTGTAGGCGCTTCCTTGAAGCGAGACCTTTCCGGGAACGATCGAGAGCGTCCGAACCCAGACGCCCGGCGGCAGGGAAGTTTCCATGGCCTGCAGGAACTCAAGCGCGGGAAGCTCGTCCTGTAGGAGCTTAAGCGCGGAAACATACACCGCCTCTTCCTCGCCGAGGCGGCGCAACTCGTTCGCAAGGCGTGCGTTCTGCGCGCGCTGGATCGAAAGCGTGTCCTCAAGAAATGCGACGCGATCCACCAGGGAACGATAGTTCCAAAAAGCCCAGAAGAGCGTCGAGCCGCCGATAAGAAGGAACGAGAGAAGGAACAGCGTCATAAAAAGACGAGAGAAATTCAGGCGCTTCTTCTGCGACTCGACAAGAGCGCGGGGGCGGAGGTCAAGAGATACCTTCATGACAGTTCACGTACCGCCAAACCTACGGCGGTCTCCCAGCCAAGCGCATCGTCGGTGGGGGCCGGAATTCCCCACGGACTCCACGGATCCGCGGCAAGAACCTTCAGCCCGGTCGTCTCCTCGATGACGTCCTTCAACCCTGCTTCGCCGACAAAATGGCCTCCCAGCATGATGTGCTCCACCTGAAGCTCCTTGTATTGGTTTCGTGCGAACGTAAGCGTATTGCCGATCTCGCGCACAAGCGCGGTAAAATCTTTCTGCTCCTCTTCGACCGTGTTGATGTCGATCAGCGACGTTCTGTACAGAACGCCGTTATCCTTGTACCCAAGGATAAGTTGGCTCACGCCGTTTTCGGCGAAGACCGCCAGATATCCTCCGGGGAACGAGAGCGTCGGCCCCAGCGCCGCGCGGAACATGGCGACGTTCTCCGGCTCGATGGTCGCAAGCTGCATCCCCGCCGTAGCGGCAAGACGCATCACCGACTCCACGGTACGAAGCCTGCACGCCGCCACAAGGACGGACATCATACCCGGCTCGCCTTTGAGAGGGTTCTCGACCTTCGAGATGTCCACCGCCGCGTCGGAGAAAGCGTATGGGAAGTACTTCTCGAAGTCCCACTGCAGCGCCTCGCGGGCATCGTTCATCTCGAGCTCGGGAAGTTCGATCACGCGAATCAGGATATCGCGCGAAGGGATGGACAGCGCAACCGGAACCTTGAATCCGCCGATGCTCGACCCCAACGCCTGAAGCGCCGCGAGCAGATCTCCGGCGTCGGCCAGGGAATTTTTGCGGATACCCTTTCCGCCGGAGGGAACGGAAACCTTTTTCGCCACCCTCAGCCTCGACAGATTCCCCTCAAGCTCGATGTATCGAAGATCGTCCTCGTGCAGCGCCAAGCCCGCTTTGTTCTGTGTTTTTTTAAAGAGCGCCGAAGCGGCGGCCATACGCGCATTCCCCCCCTTGATCAAGATGAACGGGTACATTGTATCATTTCATCAGAGAAAATTTAACGACTTTTCCAGTAAAGCGTTTTCATCACACCGCTATCGTCGCCGCCGCCTGAACCTCCCGGAGCGTTCGTAATGAGAATGTTATCTCCTACAGAACGGAAACCCTCTGGAGAAGCGCTTCCGTAATTCGTCACACCTAAAACCAATTCTCCCTTTGCAACGGAGATACCGGAGATTTTAACGTCCTTCAACTCTATATATTTCGCCGTCTCGTCCTCCCAACCACCGAAACCAACCCCGGCCTTCATGCTGTATAGCCTCGATGTACCGCTGTCCGAGCATACGTCCTTATCAGGAGTAAACGTAGCAAAAAAGACATACCCCTTGTACACTAAAGGAGGTGTAGACATTTTTTCACTCGTTTTGAAGGGAATGTACCACCCCGACTTGGTAGTATCCGAGGAGAGCGAATCCTCGGCGTCGTCGGGATCAAGTTTTTCAAGACTGCTAACGCCCAGAGGAGTACTTGCGGAAGTAATTCCAGCGATGTCGGCAGCAATGAAGAAATGGTTCGCCGACTCGCTTCCAAGATAACCTTCAAGATCTCCGGTACCAGCAAACAACCATAATCTGCCAAGCAGACGCGTCGCATCCAGAGAGTACGATATTCCCACGTTGGACTTCAAATCGAAAACTGTATAATGTGTCCACTTCGACTTGTCTGTATCGGAAACATCGAACCTGAAGATCTTTCCGGATACATCCCCTGCGAAGAAGCTCCCGATGTTCCCTAGAACCCCCTCGTACAAGACGCCGACAGGAGAAACGATAGGAGAATTTGTGGAGGTGGTGAATTTTTTGATGATCTCTCCATTCTCAATATTCCCGATATATACTTCTCCGGCCGGGTTCTCGTTCACTGGGCCGGCGCTTCCGTTCCCCACTACGAAGGCGAATGCGCCGGTTGAAAGTTTTCCTATGAAAGGCGTGCTCACCGTAAGGCGCAAGTTCCGATAATCGAATTTCTCATCGAAACTCTCGCTTGGAGCAGGCTTGTGCGGGTGGGCCGAGTAGGACAACGTGCTCCCGTTCGCCTTCCAGTGCAGCACATTGCTGTTATTCTCGCCAATTAATTCTACTTTATTCGAGTTACCCCATTTATATATAGCATTTTCAACTGCCCACAGCAAGTTGGGTGCATCTGGAAATGTAACATCAAGAACATACAACCCCGCTCCTCCAAGACCAAGCAGCCCCATGAGCACCGTCCGGTACTGCCTATCAGCGCCAGTGCCAATAAGAACATCTTCCGCTATCAGAGGCCCGTCCGCAAGGTATCTTGGATACGACACCTTCCCATCCGAATAGGATGATGCTCCGTCGGCCCACCGCAAGCCTCTCAGCCTGTTTCCGCCCAGAACGTTGGGCGGTATGAAGGCGAAGCGTTCGTCGCCGGCTATGTTGGAACCAACAGTAACATCGTTGAAACCATGCACCATACCGGCGTTGGATTGCGCGTATATCACAGTCTGCCGGTTCTGATGGTCGGTCAAAAACTGTCTGTACAAGGCGTCGGTGCGCGAGGCGGCCGGTGGCCCGACTTTTACAATTCCGCTATGATAGATGTCGAAGAGTTTATGACGCTCGTCGGTCGTCTTGCCGTCCTTGTTTTCATCATAGACATCGCGCCCGCGGGTCCATTCGATGAAATTCGCCAGATCTGTCATGTTGGAAATTCCAGTGATAGACGACGCTGTACTGAGAAAGGCTTCCGAATTATAGAACGAAACAAGATTGGTAGAAGAACCAGTTAAACCGCTGTATGAAGTATAAATATTTCTGTGAGTATATGTCGTTTTTGAGAGACGGTCGGCCGCTTCCCACTTCTGGGTATACGTTACCGTTCCGTCGTCGGCAACAGTACGAACATATTTGGCGAGATATCCTTCCCACTGTTTACCGTTTCGGGGGAGAAACTGCGCTTGATAGTAAGAATCCTCGCCGCTTGGACTTTTGCTCGGGGTCGCGAGCGGCGCGCCTCCTGTTGAAGCTTGTTCCTTTATCGAATAAAAAATTTCACGGAAGGCTTCCAAGAGGGCTTCCATATCTCGGGGGAAATATGCCTTGCTGTCTTCGTAAGTCCAAGAATCGCCGTAATCCTGATCCAATACTCCATTATCTCCATAATCTGCCATTTTCGAGAGCATAATGGCAAAGTTCCGTTGGCTCGAAACGGTGGGATCCATAATACCGATAACAAAGGTTTTTATTTTTCGTTTTGTTTTGCCGTCAAAAACATCGTACAAATCCCTCACAGATTCAGCAACTTTATTAAGGTCACTTTCCCAAGAATCCGCCCCGTCGGTAACGACGATAAGCCAGTTATCCTGACATGGTTCTGATACTACATTCTCACCACTCGCATCATCTCCTAAAAAAAAACTTCTCGCTGATGGGTTGCTGCTGCTATAGATCGAATTTTTCAGAGGAGTTCCTCCGTGAAGACGAAGCTCTCGATGGGCGGAGTCATCCTCGCCGTCGAACCACTTCTTTATATTATTAAGATGAGTTACATTCGAAGTGGAATCAAAATTTTCGTGAAGTTTAGCATACCTGTTTCTATCATTAAAATACCAGTAAATATACTGATCATCCCCCCGAGATTCAGGAGGCCAACGATACCAATTATTAGAAGGATTTACTAATCGAGGACCAATTTGATCATACGTCGACAATGCCAAACGAATATTCGATACCAGCGTAGCATCGGAAAGGATCCGGTACATGACATTCTTAAGAATATACATTTTACTGTCATTGGGATACTTGTAGTTACTGTCTCCGACACCCGGAGCGTCGTCGCCGGATACTCGCTTCTCCGCGAAATAGGTGCCGGGATTCGCGATCCCTGAAAGGTAAGTCTGGGGAATGTACCTAAGAAGAGGATGATAGTTATATGTATTGCTGCCGATATCATTCATGGCGTTGTTAGAAGAGTCAACATCCTTACCAAAGAATCTGTAGCCGCCGTACGGTTTTGTTCCGTCACCGAAAGTTGAAGTATAGTCAGTAGGTGTCCTGCTCTTGATCCACTCCTCCATAGAAGCGCTCGTATCGATAAGCAACAATACGTTCGGTTCCACTTTCGCTTTTTCACTCTTCGCAAAGGGTTGGAGCGCGCTTTCCGCCCCGCAAGGAAAAAGAACATAGAACAACACCCCAAAAAACACGAACAGGAATGCATCGCGTGTTTTTATCAATCGTTTATTCTCGTGCACCATCGTGACTCCCTCCTCGCGGAACGGCGGACGCGCGGTACGCCCGCTCATTCTCTCATCTGCACTCCCTGCTCTATCACCTTTTCTATACCGTTCATCGTCGAGGTGCTTCTGATGAGATAAAAACCGTACTCCGAAGCCACCGAACCGGGGGAGGCTCCGCCTCCGCCTCTGTTCGAGCTCAAATAGCTTTGCCCTTGGAACGCGCTGCTACCCTCGAACGCGGCGAGATTCCGGGGCTCCTTCATGTTCAACGGCATTTCGGCGGCAAAGTCGACGCCTGCGCCGACAAGATAGGTGAGGTCGTACACCACGCTCCGATAAGAGGCGCCCTCTACATCCCCGCTCACAATTCCATTCTTGTCACTCGTATTCCGGGCGACAAGAAAATCGAACTCGGGGTCGGTAGTCTGCGCTCCGGCCATATCGGACGAGGTTACTAGCTTGTCGTTGTTTTTTCGCTTCGGTAAACGATTATCTCCGTTGTAGTTCTTCAGTATCCAGAGTTTCCCTTCTTCAAGCCCGGCAAGCGCCGCGTTCATCCGCAGCTCGTCATCCGTTTTCATTCTGATGACGGTCGACATGTTTTCTACCAAGTACAAGGAAACGCCGACCAACATGCCTGCTACCAGGAGAACGATAAGCGCAGTAGGAAGCGCCATTGCACGTTTTTTTCTCGAATTACGATATGCAGTCGTTTTCAATTCCGTATCCTCCAACTACGAGATACCACGGCATAGCGATATGAAGAATTAAGCGCGCTCTTTGCCGGGGACGCGTCGGACGGCCACCCTTCGATCTCGCCTTGCTGCTTGCCGGATTGCGTCGTGTCTGACCTGGCTAAAACATAAATATTCAATAGACGGTCGCCGTCCTGATCGTACGTACACCACATACCCGCAATACCATCGACAACCGGTTGCGGACCGGTACCGTCCAGACGATCTATTGTGAGCGTCCCGTTGTTGACATAGATTTTTGCAGCCCGAACAAAGTGGACTTCATCGAACGGCGCGATTTTCTGAGCCGACAACGAACGAACTGTCAACTGCTTCTGCGCCGTATCAATAAGGGAAATACCGAAAGGAGCTGTTGCGCTTGGGAATGCGATCCACGCTTTCAACAGCTGTTTATTCGTCGAAAGATTCGAAGCGGCGCCAAGCTGTGCAAACTGCGTCACATCAAGAATTACGTCATTATTCGCAGCAGCGTTGTACTCGGCGTTCACCCCCCCACCCGAAGGCATGGAGTACACCAGCCACAACGCGGCGGCTTTTTTTGCGGTGGTGACGTTCGTTTTATCGAGCGCAAGCTGCACAGGGCGCGCGAAACTGGTCACGGCGGCAACCTGCGTTCCGTCATCCTCCTTGAAGGCGCTTGCAAGGCTTGTATGAGGCAGGCCAAGTCCGGCATTCAGCACGTAAGGCTGTATTGCTGCGAGGGCGATCTGTCCCCGTTGTTTCGCATCCGCAATATCCTGGTGGAATTCGTAACTTTTGAAGACCGAGAACATAAGCGCAATGACGGAGCCCATAACGAGCCCCATTATAGTGATGGCGATAATGAGTTCCACCAGAGTAAACGCTCGCAGTCGCTTCATCGACATCACTCCTCCCGAGTCGAGCTGGAGAATTTGCTCAAAAGACGCTCCAAGGTGAGAGAACTCTGTCCGGCAACGCCGCGCCATGTTACGGTCGCTCTTCCAACGTGATTTTCGGGGGAAGTCTCGACGAAGACCGGCTTCCCGTAGTTTATAGTGAACTCGTCGACGACGTCCTGACTTGCTATCGAGGAGGTATGCGGCTGCGCCTCCAGAAAATCGAGCGTTTTCACGGCGAGGAACATCGCCTGGTCGCGTTGCGTAGCATGGATGGCCAGTTTCGAGGACATGATGGGAACACCGGCTATGGCAAAGATAGCTATCGAAAGGATTAAGAGGGCAATAACAGTTTCAACAAGAGAAATCCCTCTCTTGTAAATTCTATCTATTTTGAACAAGGGAAACTGATGATCGTTCATTTCGCCTCCATTGAAACTTTCAAATTAATAAGAAACCTGTGAATAAACCAATGTCATTCCGAACAACAGTAAGAATATCGAAAAGGGCGGAGGCAGAAGTTAAAGCGCCCTCGCCCCATTTTTTTAGCGGGCTTTCATCCAGATTTGTTCGCCGCCGGTGTATACATCGGCAGAGGTTGCGTCCGCCTTGTTAAACAGGCTTGTCTCTTGCGCTTTATCCGCAAGCTTGCCCTGCACTCCCGCAGCGGTCATTCCCGTCCTGCCGACCCACCAACCGGTGTCTGCGTCGCCGGCCGTGGTGTACGCAGTGTCAGGCTTGAACTCCATGTACTTCTCAAGCGCTGTGATAGCTGGCGCATCCGTCTGATCCGGGTTATCGGCATAAAAAAGCAGTGACGCCGATTTCATGCTGCGGAGGTCGCTGATAATCTTCGTCGCCTCGGCAGAGTCCGTTCCGCTGCCCGCCACCAAGAGCATTGCGCCGGCGAGGATGCCGATGATGATGATGACGATCAGCAGTTCAACCAGCGTGAATCCCCGACGCCCTCTTTTTACGCACTTCATTTCACATGTTGTCTTCATTTTGTGCCGCTCCTTTTTGTGGAGTAGAACCGGTCAAGTCCCTAGGAACGTACTGGGGCGAAGAAACCAAGAGACCGAGAGAAAAGCAGGGCGCGGGAGAGACCGCGCCCTTGGCTCAGTAAGGGTTAGCGGGCCTGAATCCAGATTGCGGCCTCATTATCGTAGTAGTCGCCGGAAGCCGTCGCAGTCGGATAGAGACCCAATTCCTCAGCTTTTGCTTTGAGCTTAGCGCGCACGCCGGTATCCGGTACAGCTGTATACCCAACCCACCAGCCGTCATCAACATCCGTTTCATAGCCCTGTGTTTCCATATCCCTGTCCATGTAACCCCGAAGGTCGTCAATATCCGGGCCAGTAGGCGAACTCGCATTATCCGCATACCAAAGCAACGTCGCCGACTTCAGGCTGCGCAGATTGCTGATGATCTTCGTCGCCTCCGCCGAGTCGGTTCCGCTGCCCGCCACCAAGAGCATCGCACCTGCAAGTATACCGATGATGATGATGACGATCAGCAGTTCGACGAGTGTGAATCCCGAGCGCTTCCGCAATTTTCTTACTGTCTGCATAAAAATCTCCTCCTTATGGGTTGTTTTTCTTGGTTCCGTAGTGCTGTTTTAGCTGAAAACCGTCCTGCCGGATCATTCCGCTTCCGTTTTAAAGAGCCGCAAACGGAAGAAAGCCTCAAAAAAACAGAGGGGAAAACCCTTCAGGCCGGAGATTTTCGGCTCCCGCAACGCGCAATCTCCGAACATTTACCCAGAGCAGAGCGTGTTTATCAACCTCCTTCTCTGTATTCGTATCGGTTGCAATAGCCTCACTGTTTACATCATAACACAGATCATACAGCACCACAACGAAAACCGCACTACAGAAAATCTACATCATCGACTGAATCGCCGTAACAATCGGAGTGAAGATCGCAAGAGCCACCAACGCAACGATGCCGCCGACGAAGATGATCAGAAGCGGCTCCAAAATAGAAGTCAGCCTTTTGATTTTCTCTTCAAGCTCCGTCTCGAACCAGTCGGCCACTTTCGCAAGCATCTCCTCCAGTCGCCCCGTCTCCTCGCCCACTTTCATCATGTGGGCGATCATCACCGGGAAGACCTTGATGTTCTTCGCAGTGTCGCCCAGCGAGCCTCCCTTCCGGGCCGAGTCGTGAAGTTTCTCGTATCCCTCCGAGATGACCGTGTTGTCCGAGACCTCGGCCGTCATGTCGAGCGCCCTGAGTATGGGCACTCCGGCTTCCACCAGCGACGAGAGCGTCCTGTTGGAGCGCGCCATGATGCCTTTGAAGATGATGTCTCCCACCAACGGGAGGTGGATCTTCGCCCGGTCGATAAGCGGGCGGGTTCCCTGGTTTTTACTCATCCACACGACAACCAACACAAACACAAGAAAGCTGACGGCCGGGATGTACCAGTAGTTCGCCATCCAGTTCGAAAAATCGAAGACCGCCACCGTAAGGCGCGGCAGCTCGACATTCAAGCCCCTGAACACCTGGGAAAAACGCGGCATGACGACGGTCACCAGGATATACAGGATCACGAAGGCGAAGAGGATGACGACGGTCGGATATGTGACTGCGGAGATGACCTTGCGGCGCAGTTCGTCCTGCTTGTCGAGGAAGGTCGCCAGGCGTTCGATGCTCTTGTCGAGGACGCCGCCCTCTTCGCCCGCCGCGACCATGGCGACCATCAGCGTGGTGAACTCGTTTCGCGTCTTCATGGCACCGCTGAAAGAGAGGCCGGAGTCCACCCTCAGCTTCACCTGCTGGATCGCCTCGGCGAGGCGCAAATTCTTCGTCTGGCCCGAGAGGATGTCGAGCGCGTTGCCCAACGTAACCCCGGCGTTGATCATCGCGGAGAGCTGCCGGAAGAAGATGACCTTGTCGCGCAGGGGCACCGTCCCCATCTTTTTCAGTTTGTCGAGCAGCGATCCTTCCGCGCCCGAAGCGGCACTTCTCTCGATTTTTATCGGAAAGAGTCCCCGCTGACGCAGAGCGGCGACGACGCCCTCCTGGTTTGCAGCGGAGAGGAGCCCTTCTACTATTTTGCCGTCTGCGGATCGTGCTTTGTACTTAAAGTTCATGAGCGACCCTCCACTTTGTATACCATAATCGTACAGTACGTTTTCCACAAATAATTTATAGATAATTTGCATTCTAACAAAATGAACTCTTTTTTGAAATGAGCCTTAAGGTTCATCGTGCGTGTTATCCGTACAAAATTCTCTGAAGATCCTTGGGGTCGTAGGCGTATGTGAGCGCGACTTCCAGTGGAAGGATGCCTTTCGTCACTTTTTCCGCCAGCGACTGCTCCATGGTGCGCATGCCGATGCTCGATCCGGTCTGGATGAGCGTCTTTATCTGGTTGGTCTTCCCCTCTTTGATGCAGTTCCGCACGGCCGGGTTGGCGAGGAGGATCTCCGTGGCGACGGTTCTGCCGCCGTCGGGTCGAGGTATGAGCTGCTGCGAGCAGATGCCGACGAGGACGGAGGCGAGCTGGATGCGTATCTGCTGCTGCTGGTGCGGGGGAAAGACGTCGATGATGCGGTCGACCGACTGCGCGGCGTCCTGCGTGTGCAGCGTGGCGAAGACGAGGTGGCCCGTTTCGGCGGCGGTGATGGCGGCGGCGACGGTTTCGAGGTCGCGCATTTCACCGATGAGGATGACGTCGGGGTCCTGCCGGAGCGCACGCTTGAGGGCCTCGGCGAAGCTCTCGGTGTCGATGCCCACCTGCCGCTGGTGGACGATGCACTTGTCGGAGATGTACACGTACTCGACGGGGTCTTCGATCGTGATGATGTGCTCCCTGCGGGTGGTGTTGATCATCTGGAGGAGCGCGGCGAGCGTGGAGCTTTTTCCGTGGCCGGTGGGGCCGGTCACCAGGAAGAGCCCTCTGCGATGCGTGGAAATTTCTTTGAGCGTCGACGGCAGTCCGAGTTCGTCGAGAGTGCGGATGCGCATCGGGATGAGACGGAGCGCCAGCCCCATTCTGCCGGATTCGAAGTAGGCGTTGCCGCGGAAACGGGCGTCTTCTCCGTCCGGCGACCGGAAAGAGAAGCTGAAGTCGTGCTCGCGGCTTTTTCGGAATTTCTCCATCTCCTCGGGAGCGAGCAGGTGGTTCAGCGCGCCCTCCATATCCTCTACCGAGAGCGGTGGGAAATCGGCGAGGGGGCGAAGTTCTCCGTCCACGCGAAAACTTGGAGGAAGCCCTTCGCTTATGTGAAGGTCGCTTGCTCCGCGTACCGATACTTCGGCCAGAAGGTCGTCTATCCGCACGAGGCATCCTCTCCTTCCGTCACGAGAACGTCGTGGTCAACACGTCCTCGACACTCGTAACACCAGCGGCTATCTTCCGTACTCCCGATTCCCTCAACGTGGTCATTCCAAGGCGTATCGCTTCCTTGCGTATGACGTCGGCGCTTACGCCGGCGATGATGAGTTCTCGTATCGATTCGGTGAGCAGCATGATTTCGAAGATCGCGCTCCTCCCCTTGTAGCCTGTTCCGCGGCAGTCGTTGCAACCCGAGGGTTTGTACCCTCGCGTCCCGTTCGGAAGACCGAGGGTTGCGCACACGGGATCCGGAATGATGTACTCCTCTTTGCATGAAGAGCAGAGAGTTCGCACAAGGCGCTGCGCGATGACGGCGAGCAGCGAGGAGGCGACGAGGAAGGGGGCGATCCCCATGTCGACAAGCCGCACCGAGGCGCTGGGGGCGTCGTTGGTGTGAAGCGTGGAGAGGACGAGGTGTCCCGTGAGGGCGGCGCGTATGGCAAGCTGGG
>Ga0334885_1004684_pt1 | contig 11641 bp, 11 predicted proteins | sample GraSluR1_MG_8_FD_207233 | JGI IMG/M metagenome (GOLD analysis project Ga0334885, IMG submission 207233) | Sludge microbial communities from methane-producing bioreactor in Wageningen University, Netherlands - Granular Sludge_31_05-R1 | ecosystem: Engineered > Bioreactor > Anaerobic >...
CACAGTCTTTCCCTCAAAAGGCAATTCCGATCAGTTTCTCTTTGTTTCCACCGGTGGTGGGATGATCGAGTTGCAAGAAATAAATGGGGCTTCAACGCATATCAGGGGAGATTCCTTTGAAACGCTCCTGTTTATAGACAAAGCCCATTCCAAACCCTGCCTCTATGAGAACTGCTTCTTATCGGAACTATTGACCGAACCGGATGAGATTCTTCTCAGTTCTTCCGAGGCTTTTGACCTGATCAACATCAAACATGGCCTTCCTTTGACCCCGAAAGAGATGAAGATCGTCGACACTATTCCAGGTGTGGGAAAAATCGTCTGTCTTTCCCCGGTTCTACCCGTTAAATCCCGAAAGACAATCGCCGTACCGTTTATAACCGCTTCGGAAATTACGGATCGCGATATCTATAAGGATCAACCGCTCGCCACCCTTGCAATCCAATACGAACGCGCTCGGAGCGGGTTTCATGAAAAAGAAGTGCTTGAATACTGCCGAAAGTTGGTTCAGGTGATGAGAAACGCCGTTAATGAAGGGCTTGCGGGAAGGCCTTATGAAGACCGGATTCTGGGCCCCCAGGCTCTAAAACTAAACCAATTCAACGGCCGTTTGATCGGTGGGGGATTCAACAAACGAGTGATCACATACATCACAGCCATTATGGAAACCAAAAGCGCGATGGGTGTGATTGTGGCAACGCCCACCGCCGGATCATGCGGGGCATTGCCAGGCGCCTTATTGGCTGTTGCAGACGAATGGGATCTTTCAGAAGACGAGGTTGCAAAAGGCGTCCTTGCTGCGGGATTGGTTGGCGTCTTCATCGCTGCCCAAAGCACCTTCGCCGCGGAAGAATGTGGATGTCAGGCAGAGTGCGGTTCTGCTTCGGGAATGACTGCAGCAGCCTTGGTCCAAATGGCTGGAGGAAATGCAGAGCAGGCATTATCTGCCGCTTCGATCGCGTTGCAAAACACCCTCGGGTTGATTTGCGACCCGGTTGCCAATCGTGTGGAAGTACCATGCTTGGGGAAGAATATCTTAGCAGGCATGAATGCGATTGCTTCGGCCGATATGATCTTATCCGGCTTTGACCCGATCATTCCCTTGGATCAAACGATCGCCGCGCAAGATCAGGTTGGTCGTATGCTCCCAGAAGCGCTATGTTGCACCGGTAAGGCAGGACTATCTGTTACCCCAGCTTCTCAAGCCTTAGCCAAAAAACTGGCTCGCAAGGAACCTGACTTGAAGCGGTTTTCTTCTTACGAGCCCGGAATACCGGATGGAAAACCGTCATAATCTATGGACGGCAATTTGGATCCATAAGAGGAGTGAATCCGTTATGGGCCATGGAACACAGACCAGGCTTCGTGGAATGTGTATTATTATGGTTGTTCTCGGACACTCGGTTTTGCAAATCTTTCAAGAAGCCAGCTTCAACGAGCAAATCGTGCTTGTCACGATTGCAAAGTTTTGCGCCCCCAGCCTGCTGATCTTTGTCTTTTTAATCGGCTACGGCCAGGGACGAAAAAAACACCGGATTCGCCGCTCCGAACTGTCTCAACGCTTTCAGCAGCTCATGATTCCATACCTAATCTGGGCCAGCATTGCCTTTCTCTTTTATCTCCTCATAGAAAGCCCCTATCGCTATACGCTTGTGGGAGAGGCTTTTATCACTCAGCAACCCTACATCATCCGATATCTCTTTTCGATCTCCACCTTCACGATCAGCATGCAATACTATTTTCTTCCGGTGTTGTTCTTCTTCCATTGGTATGCCTATATGATCCGAATTCAGTCGGAATATTTGATGCTGCTCATCTTTAAGTATGTGTTTATCGTTCAATGGTTATTCCTATTGTCAGTTTCCCTTTTTGCTTGGTTTGTTTCGCCTGAGCAGATGGATTTTGGAATCCTTGGCGGGGGCTTTCTTTACCGAAACTTTCTGGTGTGGGGCACTTTCTTCTACATCGGCTATGTTATGGGAGCTTGTAAAAGGGCGTCTTTTCCCGATTTGAAGCATAAAGGCATCCTTTTTTTATTCTTGTGGGCGATCAGCGCGACAGAAATGATCTATGTCATCAATCGGAGCGCTGATACCTTCGTGACCGATATGTTCACGTTGTTTGGCGTTTTGTTTGCGATGATCTCCTTGCTGGTGTGGCTCAGTGTTGCGGAGAAAACGGAAGAGGGGCGCTCTGCAAGCATATTTCCATGGGCGGGGAAGGTATTCATGCTGTTCGGGAAGTATTCTTTCGTCGTTTTTTTGCTCCATCTCCCGTTTCAATGGTACATCCTGGTCCTTCTTGAGTTTATGGCCGGATACACCTTTTCAATCTTTGCTCGTTTGGCCATTCTGTTCTTTTCAGGGATCGGTTTCCCCTACACCGTCATTAATATGTCGCGAAGGATCAAACCGATGCTGAGAAGGAAATTGATCGGATTTTAGATTTCGAACGCGAACGGTTCACCATCGGATCAGCGCGCGAGAAAAGCGGACCGATCAATTATTTGCTCAAGCAAGCATCCGTGAGTAAATCCTGGGAGGAATCGGAATGGAATGGAACGCATCGAAAGAGGCATGGAAGAAACGGATCTTTTTTCGCATCCTCACCAGCATTATCCTGATCATCATATTGTTGGTTGTTTTTACTCGATAGGACTATCCGTGCGATTGAATGGTAACCATCCAGAAGCTGATGGCAGTGATTAGGGAGAGGGGCGTAATCGCCCACTTTTCTTTCTTGCTTGTTGAAGACGCATTCAACAGGGTATTGAAGGATAAGTACACCGCAAAAAAGTACCCGGCGCCTCGAGCAAAGCCCTCAGCGATGCCAGAAGAGAAGATGTTTCCCAACTGGAGTAAAACCGCAACTCCAAACAGCTGTACTACGATCGAAATCACGCATGCGGTCCGCAATTTTGGCGGAAGAACCTTATGCTTTCCTCCCATGGCAAACTCACCCAAAGGCAATCCAAATACCAGCAACAAATACAATCCGGCTGCAAAAAGGAATGCAATGCTTCCCAACCAAGCAATAATCATCATGATTCCTCCTAATGTACGGTAATTTCGTAGGGCAGGTCATCTTATCGGAATCCGTCTTTTACTAGGACTCAAGTCAAGACAGCGTTACTTTCAGATTGATATGACAGCAACTACAACAAGAAAAAGGATGTGTCGATTATACCAGATCAAGTGAATCAAAAACCCTTTATGGTACAATATCGGATATACCCGGCTTGTATGCAATTGAGGGCGCAAAAGGATCCATCAATCAATCATATTAGGGGTAAGGAGAATCCATGAACAACAAACGAGCGCGAATTGGTATCACTATGGGCGATCCATCAGGCATTGGGCCCGAAATACTGGTTAAAGCTCTTTCGAATCGGTCTTCTTTTCGAAACGCGCACCTGATCGTCTTTGGAGACCTTCCTTATCTCGATCAAGCGCAATCCCTTTTAGGAACCAATCTTCTATTTTCTCCTTGGGATCCTGAGGATCAGAAGCAGGAAGAGGGGCCATCAATTCCTTATTGTGGACGATCAACGGCGTCTGAAATCTCGATGGGAACCGTTCAGGCCATTTGCGGCGAATCAAGCCTCCGATTCATTTCTCAAGCCGTCGAATCCTGTCGATCTGGGCGAATCGACGCCCTAGTGACTGGTCCCATTCACAAAGGAGCCCTTCGACTTGCTGGCATCTCTTTTATTGGCCACACAGAAATTCTTGCTTATTTAACCGGTTCATCCAACCCAATGACCATGTTTCAAGTGGATGCCCTCAAAGTCTTTTTTCTGACAAGGCATATGTCTCTCAAGCAGGCGTGCGCCTGGATTACCAAAGAGAGAGTTTTGGAAGGCATCATTCAAACGCGCGCTGGCTTAGAACGACTGGGCCATCGTTTGCCGAAGATCGCAGTCGCTGCCTTAAACCCCCACGCTGGGGAAAACGGTCTTTTTGGTGATGAAGAGAAGCGGTTTATCGAGCCTGCTGTAATGGATGCCCAAAACCAGGGCATGGATGTGCATGGCCCGATTCCAGCAGACAGTGTATTTCATCAAGCAGCAGAAGGAAGATATGATGGGGTGTTGTCCCTGTATCACGATCAGGGGCATATAGCCACCAAGATGATGGATTTTGAAAAAACGGTTAGTGTGACCCTTGGGCTTCCGTTCATTCGCACGTCAGTCGATCATGGTACGGGTATGGATATCGCGGGTCAAGGGATTGCAAGCCCGATAAGCATGGAAGAAGCGATCCGGGTTGCGTGGGAATACGCTCAATTACGCGGATTTCCAAGCGCGAATCAGCGGGCGGAACGCGAATTGAACCACCAGAACCGATACAAAAGCGATTGTTCCTAGCTTTCCTCCAATCCCGTCGAAATAGGATCGGGTCAAATAGAAGAGCAATCCGCACAGAGCACCAGAAATAGCAAACAAAGGCCATCTTTGAAGAATTCGTCTTGAAGCCATTCCCGCAAATGAGGCGCAGAATACGAGATTGGCATAAAGCGCTCCATAGGTGGGATCCAAAAGGGGCAAGAGGATGCCACCCACGATCCCGACGATACCAGAACCAACTACCGGGCCCATCTTTCTCTTTTCTGAACAGTAATAGGTAGCCAGGCAACCAACAGCGCCCAAAACGATTAATACCGGAAGGATTTTTCCATCCGGATTCCATGGCTCAATAAGGGATTTTCCCTGGATCAGCGCCATGAGCAAAACCCCAAAAAAAGCGGTTGTTCCCAACTTTCCACCGATTCCTAGATAGTTTCTCCCACCTATGTAGAACATGACAGAAGCAAAGAGCGTAGCCAAAAAAAGGGAACCCGAACAAAACAGGTCGGGGGAAGCCATTCCGACGAATGACCCACAAAAAGCGGCTGTCGCGAAAGCTGGCCACAGGCTTCCTACGAAAATTCCAACAACAGATGACAACACCACCGAAGAAATCCCGAAGGTTCTTGCGAGCAAAAAGACAAACAACCCTCCGCCGATAACAAAGCCCATTTGTTGGAAGAATGTCTTGATCGGCCATGTCTTCCTTTTTTCTTCCGGATCTTTGAAACGGACGATGAAATCCGCGATCAGAATAACCAGGATGGAAAGATGAACGATGGTATATGGGATTTGCCCTGAAGCTGTTTTCACCAAAACGCCCGGTATGACAAATCCTCCGCTCAGCAGGCCGTAAACAAACAATCCCACCAATCCAGACACAAGCTCACCCCTAGCACAACCGTTATCGGTAGGATGATTGATTATACCAGTTTGATCCGTGTGATTCCAAACTCACCAATACGAGCGAAAGATCTAGGCATTGAAAACCGCACAGCATGGGTTTTTGATTAAAAAAAGGTATAATAGGCCCAAAGATGGCGGGATCGTTTTGATGCGGTCGTATCGAAGGATCGAAGAATGCTGATGAAGGAGGAGGAGCATGAAACAGAAAAATACGTCATTTTCCACGAAACGATGGTTTCCCTTGATCTTGATTACCGTGCTTGGGATCACGATTGCTTTGATGGTATGGGTCCAAAAACCTTGGGAACTGATTGTCCGGGATATAGAGGATCAACCGGTTCCTTCCGCAAAAGTAACGCTTCGATCGTTGGATGAAAACCCGAATCATTCTTTTTCCACGGATGGTCAAGGCATCTGGGTCGGGAAAATCCACCATGGGAAGTACCGCATATCCGTGGTGAGCGATGTGGGGGGGTTCGAAGGAGAAATCCAGGTCGGGTTAGGGACTAGGACAGTGATTCAGGTGCGCCCTCCAGATCCTTCTTCATGACCAATAAGGAAGCATCCGGTTCAAACCCTTGAGCAAGGAGGGCGTTTTCCATGGGAAAATTGGCCGCGTCTATATCAGCGATGATTTCCGAAACATTGTTTTCTCGGAGAACGCGTATCCCTTCTTCCAACAGGTCTTTTCCATATCCATGGCCCCTATGTTCCGGAACCACACCGATATAATTGATCACTCCGGTCGATTCTCCCGGTTTTTGGGGAACCACGAGCCCAACGAGTTGATTTTGATCGGTAAAACCTAGTTTCCACCAATCTTTTCGATTATCAAGTTCCTCCAGAATGACAAAATAATGGCGCGCCGCTTTCTCTTTGCCATATTCCAAGACGGAATCGAGATCGTCTTGGTCTAATGTGTCTCGAGTAACCTGGCGTATTGCTTCGATGAACGCATCATCGCCAACTTCCATACAGCTCCGATATAACAGTCGATTTCTTGAAGAGGAGGGTCGGGGATCTTTGTTGATCAAGCTGGTTTTCTTCTGGGTGATGGCAAATCCATTTGCCTGAAGAGACTGCGCATATTGGCTAAAATTGGATTTATCCGAGTATAAGTGCAACTCAACCTTCAGAAATCCATTTTCTGACATCTTATGCGTGCTGTGTTGGATGAGCAAATCAAAACCGAAAGAATCAAACTCATGCATCCAGAGATGGAAGATGACCAGTTTTTGATCCAAGAGGCCATATACAATTCGTCCCGAACACACCCCTTCCTGTTCAAGGGCAAAACACCAAGATAAACAGGTCTTGCCTTGGTCCAATAATGTTTCGAGCGGTTTCTCCCAGGACTCCGAGGAAGAAGAACTTTGAGCAAACCATTGGACCTCATTGGATTGGATAGATCGAACCTTCATTCAAACCCCTCCTGGTGTAGGCGTCTTCTTCCGGGGCGGCTTTTTCTTGATCAAGACAAGCTGTTGAATATCCTGAACATCCTGTTGGCAAGTTCCGGGATCAGATACACGGATAAACATCCAACAACCGTCATGGTATCTGGGTGATTCCAGCAGCGACTGTCGGATGGTTTGCCCAAAAGCATCGATCTTCTCCAAAGCTTGCTCCAGTTCGCGCTTTCCCAACACTACCAAAGCGGTAAAGGATCCATTCTCCGGGTACAGTTCGCATAAAGGGCGCCCGCCAGAGTGATGCTTCAGGTTCCAGCCATACTTTTTTCCTCCGTAATTGATGACGGAAGCGATATTGTACGTTTCTGTCAAGAAGCCGCGCAAGGCAGTCCAAGAGACAGAAATGGGTTGTCCGATCGTGTTGATCATATCTGTGTCCGTCGGTTGGGTTGTCTTATCCATCATTCGCTCATGCATTGCATTCTCCTTATTGATTGTCAATCATTCCAAAAGCGATCTTTGCTCAGGTATCTTGGAACAAGAACAAAAACCCAAATGATAAAACCTTTTTTAGCAAAATCGCTCGGCAATTTGACTTGTTTTTTCATCCTTGCACAGCTTCACGCTTTCAATCCACAGCCGTTCTTGCAATTCCTGATTCAGTACATCGACTTCTTCTCGAATATCGATAAACTCATTATTCTTCCAAGTGATAAACTTGCCTGATTTTTTCATGCTTTCTTCTTGATTTTCAGTAAACAGAGGTGCCATGATCTCTCCACACTTCTCTATTGAAATAAAGGCTCCAAACATTTTCATTGTTGTTGCCATTAATTTCATCAAGGTAGGGATAATATTGATTTGATTGCTCCATACGGTTTTCTGTATTTCAAAGCCGATAAAAGAAAGATTTGATAATTTCCGGCTTCGATAAATATTATGGAGCTTGATCAAAAACATTCTTTTCGCAACCATAGCTTGATGGATCCCTTTTTCATAGCTCCACTTATTTTTAAGTTGCATATCATCCCAGAATATTTGCCCGCCTTTGGTTGCATTGAAAATGATTCTTCCTCCATTGACAGAATTTTCCAGCAAATCCAACAGATTGAGCGTCATCATAAATTGGGACAAATAATTAACTTGGAAATGCGAATCCATCCCGTCTTCCGTTTCTACTCTTTTGGCTGCATAGCCCAACCCTGCGTTAAAAAAAATCGCATCCAAAAAAGCATGATTGCGGTGAATCTCTTCTATGGCATGCCTCACATCGCTCAATTTGGCAAGATCGCATAGAACGATCGAAATTTTGCTGTTCAACGTCCGATTCAGAAGCTCTTTGATTGTCGCTTCACCGAGTTCTTTCGATCGGCAAAGGATAATGACTTCATGCTTTTGATTCCCAACAGACGCCAATACTGTCGCAACACCTTTCCCCATGCCATTTGTGCCACCCGTGATCAATACTTTCATGTCAGAGTCTCCTTTGCCGATTTTATTAACTAAGGAACCTGTTTCAAATGTCTCTCCATTATACAGCAATCTTAGAATCTTTACAAGATCCTCAGATGGGGCGAATCCATTTAGCATTTTTTTCTGAAACCCCTACACTCTTTCTTTTTAAACTCACTATGGAAAATCATTAGTGTGAGTAAGTATTTGGATAACCCCTAAGGAACAGTCTAACGATATGGAAACTGCGATAAACACATGGAAAAGCGGCAATTGGAAAAGGCAAAGCCTGACAATATTAAAAGAGAGGAGGCAGATCATGGTCAATTCCAGCAAAGTCAGGATGGAAACATATGCAGTTAAATACGAACATCTCTTACTGACGCTATGAATATCGATACCTTGAGCGGATGGAGTCATCCAGGAAAAAAACTGAAAGACCATCTGAAAGGCGTGCAACAGATAGCTCAAAATATCATGGTTTTCCATGGGTTGAATCTCGATCTCGATGCCATCCTTCTCACCCATGATATTGCAAAGGAACACCCGAGATTCCAAAAACAGCTCATTCAAGAGAGAAAAGGCTTTTCCCATGCAGCCCCCTCTTCTTTTTTCACTCTGCATCAAACGAAAGACTGGATCGCTGCGGAAATCGTTCGCAACCACCATGGCTCCTTTTCGAACATTTCTCAAGTTGCAGCATATTGGAGCGATCAAGAGCAGGAAGACGTCCACCGATCCATGGACGAGATCCTTCACGGGTATCGGTTTTCTCAGGAAGAGTGGGAGCGGTTTCAAGATCAGTGGATCTTCATGGAACCAGACGCCAATCAATGGCACCAAGCGCGCTTACAAGCTTCAATCCTGATCACAGCTGATCGGATGGATGCAATGAATCTTACCACCGTTCACTACCGTTTTCCCGAAAAGAAAAGGAATCGCGAAGAATACCTCAAAGACCGTTCCGAGCAACCCTTGAATGAGTGGAGAAATACGGTTGGCGCGGAGGTGTTGGACAAAGCATCTGTGATGAAGCCCGGAGAAATCTACACACTCAGTCTCCCTACCGGTGCAGGAAAGACTCTTTTGGGAATAGAGTTGGCTCAAAGGCTTCACCCCAAGACCATCCTTTATGTACTCCCGTTCATCTCCATCATCGAACAGACTGCGGCTATCGCTGAAGAACTCTTTGATTGTGTTCAGCAAGATCACCACCTTATCGCCTGGCCCCAAATAGAAAATCCCCTAACCTCTTTTGTGTCTGCTTTCCGATATTGGATTGATCCAGTCGTTATTACTACCTTGGCTCATTTATGGGATGTCTTCTATAGTCCGCGTATGAATGATATGATGAACTACCATCGGTTCCAAGACGCTTTGGTCATTTTGGACGAAGCCCAAAGCATCCCCGTCTCCTACTGGAAAGGGTTGGGACAAACCCTTCAATGGCTATCTAAAAAGATGAATACCACCTTTATTTTGATGACAGCTACACAGCCGTTTTTGGGGACACCAAGCGGAAAAGAGAGCGAACTCTCCGGCATCCCTGCCTTTCCAAGAAAAAGGCACCAGTACCATCTTCTGAGCAAAATGCCACTCCAAGAGCTTCCCACAATCCTCCCCACCAAAGGTTCCGGCCTGATTATCCAAAACAACCGAAAAGCTGCCCTGGTCAGTTTTCGAGTAACTCAAGAAGCAAGCAATCTCCCCCTGCTCTTTCTGTCGAGATGGGTGATCCCCAAAGAGCGGGGACGGATCGTCCAAAAGGCGCGACAGCTTTTAAATCAGGGAGAAGAGTTTCTCATGGTCTCCACCCAGGTCGTAGAAGCGGGCGTTGATTTGGATTTCCATTGGGTGATCCGAGACCTGGCCCCTTTGGACAGCTTGGTACAGGCTGCGGGAAGATGCAATAGAAACCTCAACCAAGAGGTCGGAGAAATCTGGATTCCCGAATTCATCGACGACCAGGGAAAAAGGCTCTCCACACATGTCTATGACGCCATAAGGATGAGTGCCACCTGCTCAGTACTTCGCGAGGCATTCGACGACCGCGATGTTCCTTCGATGATCCAGGAATACTACCGGATCCTGGAAACATCCATCCATCAAAAAGGCCCATGGTACGACCTGATCAAAGGCAACTGGGGCGAGCGGTACGATCTGATCGAAAAAGACTATCCCCAGATGCTTGTCCTTGTAGACTTTGATGGGTCGATCCGCGCCCGGTATATGGAATGGGCCGAAATGCCTCGATCTTTGAATCTGCTGGAAGCCCGCAGGCAGATTTGGAAAGACCTTCAACAATCAGCCATCGAAGCGCCAATCGAAATGGTCCAACAATGGATGGCCGAATCGGGAAGCTTCATGATCGACGACGACCTTCCTCAAATCGAAATGCTACAGGGCAACATCGGAATTGTTAACCCAACGGGGATCGGGGAAATCTACATAGAAGACAGTGGGTTCCAACCGCCTCTGATCCAGGAGCTCACGGAATACTGAACGTTACGGAGACGCAGAGGATAAGGGTTTTTGGGAGCATCACGGTCTGAATGGTATGATAATGAAACACATATGAATAAATGTGGTATAATGTTACTTAAAGTAAGGGATTGTCTTCCGAAAATAAGTATTAGGTAACATGATTTTTATCATTACGTCCTTACGGCATACACAAAAAGGAGGGGAATCGAATGCACTTAGTCTTGTTGGTTGGAAAGAATCCTTTGCAAGCATACATTACAGCTCGATTCTATGCTGAGAAGAATAATGATGGTCCTGGGTTGAAAGGAACCTGGTTGGTGCATTCAACCAATGAATCCGGAGGGTACTCTGGGACTCTGCAATACGCAAAAGCTTTAGAAAAAATGCTGAGCCGGCCAAATCAAGGGAATTTTGGCCGTATAAGGCTTGTTCCTCTACTCGATATTGAGAATGGAGCCGAGATTGAACGTGAAATCTGGTGTAAACTCCAAAGGGAGATCTCCGAAGAGGTGGTTCATCTTGATTATACAGGTGGAACGAAAGCAATGGGAGTCCACATTTTCCGAGCGTTAGAACAGATGACAACCGATCAGGGAAAATTTGAATACTCATACCTAAGCGCCAGAGATTTTAAAATCCATTCATTTAGCCGTTCCAATCAGCCCAAACCACTAAGCAACGATTTACGGGAAATAATCAAACTTTCCCGAGATGAAATCCTGGAACTTCACTTATATATGAGTGAAGACCCAAAAGAGCAAGGGGAAAATGGTTTTTCTGATGCTTTGGTACAGTTAGAAAGGGCCATCGAAAAAGGAGAGATCAGCATTTTCCTGAAATGGTGTAAAGAATTCCTACGCGGGTTGTATCCTACCGAAAAATGCCGAGAAAAAGTAAAAACTTTTGTGGATTCGCTTACTGATGAACTCAAAGGTTCTTTTCAAAAAAGCTTGAGGGAGTTTCCACTTGTGATGGATGTCCTTAGCAAATTGCCTAAAGAATACTCAATTTTGAATGAAAAAGGAGAATTATGGATTCCGCA
>Ga0334885_1004690_pt1 | contig 11630 bp, 9 predicted proteins | sample GraSluR1_MG_8_FD_207233 | JGI IMG/M metagenome (GOLD analysis project Ga0334885, IMG submission 207233) | Sludge microbial communities from methane-producing bioreactor in Wageningen University, Netherlands - Granular Sludge_31_05-R1 | ecosystem: Engineered > Bioreactor > Anaerobic > Unclassified...
AAGGATCCGCCTGATTTTTGCTTTTTCATGATAGATGGGTTTTGGTGAGAGATTACCTATATATCAGAAAAAAGGCATTTTTGTATCTTTACGGGGATGCTACCGGAGGTTTAGTTCAACAGCCGTTTGCCGCAATGGGGGCTTACGTGGTTAAATCAAGTGCAGTGCTTCTATCAACATTTGTGCTTGGTTGACAGTGAAGTGCTCCGAAATCCCCCACTGCGGCAAGCGGCAAAACGTTACAAGCAAGCCGAAAATAAAAGAAACCAAGGAAACCAATGAAATTTTTGCTGCATAAAAAAATAGAAATGCCATCTCGCAAAACAGCTCATCCTGCAAAACCCCACAAGCCATTGCTCGAAGCCATTTTTGCAGGAAGAGCTGTTTTCTTGCCTGCACACAAGAAGAATCAAATATAAATAGAACCAAAATTATTTAATCATGGATTACAGTAGCCAACGATATAAAACGATTATCTTAAAAGAAAAAGGAAAAATACATCAAATAGCTATTGAAGACATTGTGTATATTAAATGTGAAGGTTATGTTTCAACAGCCCACCTTTATAGCAAGAGAAAAACTGTTTCTTTCTCTAACCTACTTAAAAATATTGAGAAAGAATTGAATGGAAATGGATTTTGCCGGATAAATAGAAGCACATTGGTAAATTTAAAATATTTTGAAAGCTATGTTTCTGGTAAAAATAGATGTATTAAAACTGTAACTGGTGTTGAAATGAATGTTTCAAGAAGAAAATGGAGCATTTTAAAAGAAAATATTGAAGGATAGCATGCCACTTATTTGAAAGATGTTACCGCTTATTAGATAAACTGACCATATTTGGTTTTGTATTCGATTAGGTTGTATTTTCACCTTTGAAGAATTTAAACATGGATTTCTAGTAAAACTAATGAAGATTAAATTCTTTTACATACTACTAATCTTATTTCATTGCCTGCTAAAAAATGGTACTGCCCAAACTGTTATCGAAGGCAAGATCATCAATAAAGCGAATGAACCCATTTCGGATGCCTCTGTGATGATAATGAAAACCGCTGACAGTTCAGTAGTTGCTTTTAGTTTTAGCGACAACAATGGTTATTATACCATCTACACTGACCAGAAAGAAAAAGAATTATTATTAATGGTGTACGGCTTCAACATTAAAAAACAAATCAAAAAAATCGATAATCAAAGCCAAACAGTTGATTTCGTTGTAGGCGAAGAAGCCATTGAGTTGAAAGAGTTTTCGGTAAAATCAGAAAAAATATGGGGTACACGTGATACTGTTAATTATGTGGTAGATGCATTCCGGGATTCCACCGATATTGTAATTGGTGATGTGTTGAAAAAAATGCCGGGGATTGTGGTGAAGGAGAGCGGACAGATTGAGTACCGCGGGAAACCCATCAGTAAGTTTTACATCGAAAATATGGATATGCTTCAGGGACGATACGGAATTGCGACCAACAATATTACCGCCTCTGATATAGCAACAGTTCAGGTTTTTGAAAATCATCAGCCGATTAAAGCACTTGAAGATATTGCTTTTACTGATGATGCAGCCATAAATCTTAAACTTAAACCTGGTGCAAAGGGCATTTTTACAGGCATGGCAGATTTAGGTGCAGGTATTGACAATCAACTTCTTTGGAACAGTTCAGTAACCGGTATGTATTTTAGTAAAAAACGTCAACATCTGGCCGCTTTGAAATCTAATAATACCGGAACTGACCTGGATCAGGAATTTCAGCCGTTTACAAATGAAGACATGCAGCTATCAGGATCAATTGCTTCCATTGTACAACCGATGCCTCCACAGATTAATAAAAGCAGATATCTGTTTAACGAAGCCATTGGAGGCACTATAAATAACCTGATCAAGACTAAAGATGAAGCCGAAATTACATTCAACATTAACGGATTTCGTGATATTGACAACAGAAAAAGCTACGACCAGACACGTTATATTATTCCCGGAGAAGATACTGTTACCATCAAAGAGCATATGGATTCGAATAGCAACCGTTTTAATATTGAAGGGGGTATTGGCTACAAAAGAAACGGCGATCAAAATTATTTGAATACACGTTTATTGTTTTCGGGTAATTTCATAGAAAGCACCAGTAACATTATTAGTGATGAATACATTGAGCAAAATGGTGAAAGTGACCCATTTAAAATATCTTCCACCATCCACTGGATCAGACGAGGAAATAACAAACAAAGCTCAGGTACTGAATTGTATTCTCAATCTTTTTACCAATCGCAGCCATACCGGCTGGATGTTTCGCCGGGCATGTTTGAAGATGTATTGAATGATAGTGTACCGTTTAAAACCATAAGGCAAGATGTTAACTTCAATTCTTTCGAAACACGAAACAGCTTGATGTTTCTTTCATCTGTATGCTGGAAATCATTTCGGATCCACCCGATTATGCTTTTTTCGTTAGAACATCAGTCGCTCAATTCCAAACTGTCAAGATCATTTCAGGGAGATACGTTTTCAGAACTTTCAGGCGATTCACTGAGTAACGATCTAACGTGGATGCGGGTAAAAGCCGGAATTTCGCTAAAGCTTACATACCGCAAACGTGATTTCAACTTTGAACTATCAACACCCATACAGTACCAGGACATTTTACTTGATGATGAAATTAAATCGAATGATTCCCATCAAAACCGGATCATTTTTCAACCTCAAACCAATTTGAGGTATAGTATCAATACGCATTGGGAGGTTTCAGCATCGTGGTTTTGGTACAACTACAATCCAAACCTGCGCAATCTTTATTCGGGATACATTTTGCAGAATTACCGTACCCTGAGCCACTACGAAAGCAGGCTTTCAGATTTGTATGGCCAACAGGGAGCCCTCAAATTGTCTTACAAAGATATTATCCGGCTTCTGTTTACAAACATTGAATTCAGGTACAACAGCTATCGAAACGAAGTGATGTATGCCCAAGAGTTTGAAGGTTCCCTGATGAAAATATCAGCAGTTGAGTTGGAAAACACTGGCAATTATTTTTCGGTAACAGCGCGGGCAGGTAAAGGATTCAACTGGAAAAAGCTATCCCTCAATGCAGAAGCATCATGGGGTAAAGGGGTTACGCCTCAACTCAGGCAAGACAGCCTGATTAAATACAACAACCAGGGATTAAATACCAATATAACGCTTTCACTGGCAGTCACTGAAAGATTGCAATTTGCCAATAAAAGTAGTTGGAGCAGCATAAGCGGCAGCACAGATGCCGGGGAAAAACTCGACCCCATTAATAGTTTTATTGATGCGGTGACACTGAATTACATCCTTTCAAATGGTTTGATATTCAGCTTTGGAATGGAATACTATGATACACGCAACGGGAGCCGTAAGCAAAGCTTTTATCTTTTGGATGCCGGTATTTCTTATACATGGAAACGGGTAAGGTTTACGCTGGACTATAACAATATACTGAACACAACAAACTATGTGTACGCATACTACGGCACGCTCAGTAGTTATTATTCTGAGTATCAGATCAGACCGGCATTTGTAATGCTAAGCGCCCGTTTTAAAATCTTTTGATTATGAAAAGCAAGAACATAAATATTTGGTTCTTATGCAAGACTAACTTGAGCTAAAAAGCCTTTGCCGGTTTGGGTAATGTGGCCGGCAAAGGCTAAAGATGGCAATGCACTTCTAAGGATTTTTCGAACATTACCATTTGCAAATTTATTCTTTTCTAAACTAAATCTTTAAACATATGAAATCACTTAAATTAAACAAACTGAAGTTGAATCAACTTTCAAAAGAACAGTTGAATGAAATAAAAGGAGGTGATGCTCCAGGATACAACTGTTCGTGTGGCTGCTGTTATGTTAATCAAGGTGGTTCCAATTCAACGGATAATTTGATCGCAAATTACGACGGAGGATTGCATACCAGATGCGCCGAAATAACAGGTGTTATGTAAAGTTAGTTCTGACTCTGAAAGGGGCTGCTTTTGCTTTGTTAAAGCATGTTTTTGTTAATTAAGCACTTTATAATTGTCAAGAGTAGCCCTTTCTTTTCAACATAAAGAAGCCTTAATTTTTTTTTATAGTAATAAATATTAATAACATGAAACAACCATTTCACAAAATAAAATTGATCATTATAGTGACAATATGCGTTACCACCTTAAGTCTCTCTGGACAAATTAAAAGGCTGTATTACATCGACGATTTTACTACGCTCGACTCAGCCAGATATGAAATTACCTATGAGGTTGAAAAAGTACCTGACACAACTAAACCAATTGATAAGTTAACTGATATCCAAAAGCTGCTTATAGGTAAAGAGATATCAAAAACATATAGTTATTTGCTTTTTCAAAGTGATTCGATTTGCACAATTTTGGAAAACCAGGACGTTAATTTCCCAGCTCCACCATCTGGTGCCGGAACTGATGAGATATACAGGAATCTTCTGACCGGAAATATAAAAGTAAAAAAACGCGTTGACGAGACAATGTTTTGTTATGAAGAAAACAAACCCGAATTAAATTGGACAATACACAATAATCGTAAGGTGATCGCAAACTACTCTTGTCAGAATGCGACTGTTGTGTTCAGGGGCCGTATTTATGAAGCATGGTTCACAACAGAAATTCCAATAAGCGCCGGCCCATATAAGTTTGGAGGACTGCCAGGCTTAATTCTTGAAATACAAGATTCAAATCAAAATTATACATTTAGATGTATCGGCCTGAAAAAACTAAAATCTTTGCAGCCAATCAAATCTCAAAATTTTCCTTGTACCCAAACTATGCGGGAAGAATTGCATAATTTTCTAATAAAAAAATACAATAATCCCACCCAATACTTCAATTCCAGAGGTGTGACGTACGCAGTAAAAATTGACGGAAAGGTAATAGTTAATCCGAAGGATTACAGTCTGCCATATAATCCGATAGAACTTGAATAAATTATGAGAACCAAAGAATTTATCAGACAGGATATGATCAAAAACAGTTTGGCCAATACGCCTCAAATAACTTTTGAGGTTACAGATGCGTGCAATCTTAATTGCTTTTACTGTGGATATGGTAAAATCTATTCAGACCATGATGAAAGAACAAACAAAAAACTGGAATTTACCAAGGCTAAATTGTTCCTGGATTACTTATCAGCATTATGGAACTCATCGTTAAATAAATCAATAAACAATGTCATTCATGTGAGCTTTTATGGCGGAGAGCCCCTGTTGAATGTACCATTTATTGAAAAAGTGATTGGCTACACTAAAGGATTAAAAAAACAGGTAAGAAAATTCGCTTATAGCATGACAACGAACGGTATGTTGATAGATAAAAACATGAATTTTCTAGCTTCAAATGATTTTAGTTTATTGATCAGTTTGGATGGTGACGAATTTAATAATTCTTATAGAGTTAATAAGTCAGGACGAAATAGCTACAGCCACGTTATTGAAAACATTGATAAGCTCAAATTAATTCACCCTGAATATTTCAATAAAAGGGTAAACTTCAATGCAGTAATCCATAATCGAAATTCAGTGACAGCAATTTTTGATTTTTTCAAAAAGAGATACAATAAGGTACCACGAATCGGGGCATTGAATATTACCGGAATCAGGCCGGAAATGCAGGAGGAATTCCTGAAAATGTATCAAAACACGATGGATAGCCTTTTTAAGTCAGAAAATTATGGTGAAATAGAATCGGAGATGTTTTTGGCAAGCCCAACTTTTCAGTCAGCAACGGTTTTTTTAATGCAGCATTCTGAGTTTAAATATGAAAACTATAACGAACTTCTTTACGGTAAAATTGAAAATAATCAAGCATATCCAACAGGAACATGCCTTCCTTTCTCAAGAAAAGTATTTATCACAGTGAATGGAAAGATCCTTCCATGTGAGAGAATAGGACATCAGTTTGCATTAGGAGAAATAACGAATGATTCAGTTAATCTCGATTTTGAAGAAATAGCCCAAAAGTATAATCATTACTTTGCCAAACTGGATTCACAATGTTCAAAATGCTACAATTCAAGAAGCTGCATTCAGTGCATATTTAATCTTCAGGATATTGAAAAAAACAAATGCAGTTGCAATGGTTTTATGAATGAAAAGAAGTTTCAGTCATATAAGAATGCACAATTGAGTTTTCTGGCTCGTCATCCCGAAGCCTATGCCAGAATAATGAACGATGTAATATATCGGTAAAACAACATTTAAATGAAGATGGAAAATACAAGGATTTGGTTCACTTTGTCAAAAGATGTTTACGTTTCATTTAATTCACCGGACCAATTACTCCTTTACAATACCTCAAATGGTCAATCATTAATCGTTTCTGACTCAAAATGTATTGAGCTGATAAAGAAAATCTATGAGCCATCTAATCTAGGAGTAATTGATCTTGAAAATATTAAATTTGACAAGGACATTTCGGAATTTTTAGTCAACTCAATTAGCCTTGGTATTGGGATAAAGTCCGATAAATCCATAAACCCGAAAAAACCCATTAATTTGTTACCCATATTGAATTTACAGAATGACATTGAAAAATTAAAGCTAAACGGTGAAGATCATTTAATCGGGGATCAGATTTCTGATTATCTTACTTCACTCAGCATTTTTATTAATACTGACTGCAAGCAAAATTGTGAATATTGTGGTAACTATTTTAAGCAAACGTCATTCTGCACTAAATCCATTGAACACCATTTCATTGAACTTGAAACTTTAGAGGAAATATTTTTGCAATCAACTTCAGCACAGGTATGTAAGATAAACATACTTGGTGGGGATATAAAACTATATCCTCAATGGGATAGTTTACTGGTACTTTTCGAAAAACAGCCTTTTGATTTTCATTTGTGGTTCAATTTAGTTAATCTTTCAAATTTTGAATATATAATTAATATTCCATTTCACAAGGAAATATTGGTTAATCGCTTTATTAACAAAGAACATTTGCAAAAACTAATTTCTTTAGTCGAAGCACGAAATGACTTCACATTCAACTTCATTGTTGAGAATGAGGCTATGTATAATACTATCTTGGATACATTGAAAGAGCATCAACAGTTGAAATATGAGTTTAAACCGTTTTATAACGGATCAAATATCGAATTCTTAAAAAGCAACGTATATTTAGATGAGAGCGATATTCTCTCAGAATGTATAGAAATGAGAATTATTTTTCGCAATCAAAAACTAAATGCAAATTTCTTTGGACATCTGAATTTCCTGCCTGATGGACAGGTTAGAGCGAGTATGAATTCTCAGCCCATCGGATATTTCCCTGATAAATCCATACTTGAACTGATTTATGAAGAACTAACACATAATACCAATTGGAGGAAGATAAGGAATGGTAGTAGTTGTACTACCTGTATGTACAGGTTCATTTGTCCGCCTCCAGGTAATCTTGAAACTGTTTTAGGTAAACAAAATTTGTGTCATATTCAATAAATTATACTGAATGAGATTTAAGACATTTTCACAGGCTGATGCAATGGATTGCGGCCCAGCATGTTTAAGAATGGTTGCAAAACACTATGGTAAAGATTATAGCCTGGAATTTTTAAGGAATTTGTCTTTTTTGTCAAAAAGAGGTGTTTCACTCTTGGGTATTAGCGATGCGGCCGAACAAATAGGGTTCAAAACAATTGGGGTTGAAATTGGATGGATACAATTATCTAAGGAAGTACCCCTCCCATGTATAATTCATTGGAACCAGGAGCATTTTGTTGTTGTTTACAATATTAAGCAAAAGAACCTTTTCCTCAAACAAGCCAAAGTTTACATCTCCGACCCTGCACGTGGCCTTATTAGTTACACCGAAGAAGAATTTAAAAAGCACTGGATCAGCACAAAATCAGAAGGCGAAGACAAAGGCATTGTGTTGCTTCTGGAGCCTACACAGGATTTTTACAAGCAGGAAGGTGATAAAATAAACCGCAACAGCCTTAAATTCTTATTCGGTTATTTTTTGCGATACAAACGATTTTTCGGGCAACTCGTTTTAGGATTGGTTTTAGGCAGCTTGTTTCAGCTCATTTTCCCTTTCCTCACACAGGCCATAGTGGATATTGGTATTGCCAACAAAAACATTGGTTTTATTTACCTTATACTTTTAGCACAAATGGTATTAATCATCAGCCGCATGTCGGTTGAATTTATAAGGCGTTGGATACTTCTCCACATTAGTACAAGAATTAACATATCACTCATATCGGACTTTTTAATAAAGCTCATGAAATTGCCCATGAGCTATTTCGACACTAAACTTATAGGCGACATTTTGCAACGTATTAATGACCATGCCCGGGTTGAGCAATTTATCACTGCACGCAGTCTTAATACCATATTTTCTCTTTTCACACTCATCATTTTCAGCATTGTATTATTGATTTATGATGTCAGGATATTTATCATATTCTTTGTTGGCAGTATAATTTACACCCTTTGGATTCTGATTTTTCTAAAAAAACGGCGTGACCTTGATTTTAAGTATTTTGATGCACGTGCAAGAAACCAAAATAAAACCTACCAGCTGATACAGGGCATGCAGGAGATAAAACTGCAAAACACCGAAAAACGACATCGTTGGGAATGGGAAGATGTTCAGGCCGATTTGTTTCATATTAATATTGCATCGTTAAAACTTAAGCAAACCGAGGAGGCCGGGAATATTTTCATCAATGAGGCAAAAAACATCCTGATAACAGTAGTAGCCGCTCTCGCTGTTATCAACAACGAAATGACACTTGGAATGATGCTTGCCACACAGTATATTATTGGTCAGTTAACTTTGCCTATTGAGCAAACAGTTGATTTTATCCATGACTTGCAGGACACGAAGATCAGTTTAGAACGGATTAATGAAATCCATAATAGAGAAGATGAAAATGCCGGGCGGCCCATTCAAAAACAAAACCTAGGAAATTCAGCCATTAAAATCGAACACCTGATGTTTCAATACGAGGGGCCACACTCAAAGAAAGTGCTGAATGATATAAATTTGACCATCAAACCAGGTGAAGTAACAGCAATAGTAGGTGCAAGCGGTAGCGGTAAAACCACATTGATAAAGCTGTTGTTGCAATACTACAATCCGATTGAAGGAAAAATCCTAGTCGGAAATCATGATTTGAAAGAATTCAATTCAACATGGTGGCGCAACCAATGTGGTGCAGTCATGCAGGACGGGTTTATTTTCTCGGAAAGTATAGCACACAATATTGCAGCTAACGAAGACGAAATAGATAAAAACAAACTTGCTTATGCAGCTAAAACTGCAAACATCCATGATTTTATTATGGAATTACCTTTGAAATACAATACCGTGATCGGCAACGAAGGTCAAAACCTGAGCCAGGGGCAGAAACAAAGAGTTTTAATAGCAAGGGCAGTTTACAAAAACCCCGATTTTTTATTTTTCGATGAAGCAACCAATGCCCTTGATGCGAACAACGAAAAAGCAATTGTAGAAAACCTTCAGGAATTTTATCGCGGTAAAACAGTGGTGGTGGTTGCCCACAGATTAAGTACTGTAAAAAATGCCGATCAGATTGTAGTCCTTGATGATGGAAAAATAATAGAAACCGGGAATCACAAAGAACTCACTAATAAAAAGGGAGCCTATTATCATCTTGTAAAAAATCAACTGGAGCTTGGGAATTAACTTGTTAACTTACATGGATAATCGTGGATGAAAAAGACAACATAGAATTAAGAAGTGAAAATGTAAGAAAACTGATTGGTCAAATACCGCCCGTTATTATCAGGGCAGGCATATCGGTCATTTTCTTCATCATCCTGATTTTACTTATCGGTTCATGGTTTTTCAAATTTGAATACACCATTAAAACAACTGCAACCATTAATCAACATACTGAAGACTTAATCATTGAACTGAAAATTCCGGCAAATGAGATCAGCAAAATAAAAACCGGACAAAAGGTAATAATTGACTTCAATAATATTCCCAACCTATACAATGAAAAAATGATAACAAAAATCCAAACTATGCCAACCCAACTTGAATTATCAGAAGATGGAGGATTTTACAACGCAGAAATACTTGTGTATAAGGACACTAAAATAGAATCGGGTAGAACACTGTTCATCAAAAAAGAAACCAAAGCAAATGCTGAAATTGTAACGGACAAAATAAGTCTTTTCGACCGAATAACAGAACCTATCAGGACGTTGTTTAACAAACGGGAATGAAATCCAGCCCTTCGCAGGCAAACACATTTGCAGGTCGCACCAGCCAGCGCAATACCAAAACCTGCAAAAGAGCTTGCCTGCCCAAACGCACAGAAAGGAAGACAATGCAGCAAAAATGAAATACAGAATAACGAGGGACAAGAACGGCCAGCTTGTAACAGGCGGTATATTTTATTGCCGAGTTTGTGCTGAAATCAAAGGCTGTGGCTCGCTTCAAACTTCATCACAGCTTGACAGTTACGTGTTCCGAAATCGGCAACAAAAACATACCGCCAATCCGTTACCAGCCATTTTAAGACGACAGTGAAACAATGAACATTGCAGTAGAATATAAAGACACCACAGGGACAATTACTAATCAGACACACCGTTTGACACGACTTGCATTTGCAAAACATTTAGCAATTGCTGGACAAGGTTATGCTCCACGACCGCAAAAACTTATTCGGACACTTGCTATGTTTTTTCATTATAGCAGTTACATACAACGACAAGCATTTAACAACGACAGATTTTCAGAACCACCAATTCAACTATCTGACCCGACAGAAAAAGGACAATTCTCAAATCTTGCAGGAAAGGCAATTGCAGACTTTCTTTCCAAACGAATTGACCAAAGTATTTACACTGTGAATTATGAAGCTGCAATGCGAATTCACAATCCACCTATTCCACTTTTTGTAAACGGCAGACAAGTTAGAAGACCTGATTTATTAGCATATACAGCAAATTCAAGATTTGCCATTGAAGCGAAAGGATTTTCAGGTGGCTTTGGAAATATGAACAATCACAAAAATCAATCGCAGACAGGTGGAATTAGAGTAAATTTTACAGTCGCTTCAGTTTCATATGACCTATACAATCAAGTGAAATGTAAATATCACGACCCATTTAATGATAATGTTCCATACGACAACGAATTGCTAAGACGGTTGACAAAAGAATATTATGGTGGACTATCTGAATTTCTAAATGAAAAGTTTTTTAATAGCCGTGTGACAGAAATTCAAGGCGAAAAATTTTATGAAGTTGAACTTTCATACAGACCCTTTGAGAAATTATTCCCTGATGAATTTCCGTTTAGACACTTTTGGCATTTTGAAATTCTTGAGTATTACAGACCAAGAATTATTCTACCATTTGCTATAAGAGATTATGCTGAAAACGGGATTACGAATGAAATTAAACCGTTCATATTTGAAACAAAAGAACAGGACTACAACACATATATAGACAATGACAGAATTGGACTACGAATTAGATGATAGAAAAACGGCTGGTAACAAATAAGACTTAAACGCAGTCGCTGAGTAAAAAGCAAAAATCGCAGCCGTGACCTTTCTGCGACTGCGATTTAAGTAAGTGTTGAACTTTACCGACCTGCTCCGGATTACCTCCACTT
>Ga0334885_1004691_pt1 | contig 11629 bp, 10 predicted proteins | sample GraSluR1_MG_8_FD_207233 | JGI IMG/M metagenome (GOLD analysis project Ga0334885, IMG submission 207233) | Sludge microbial communities from methane-producing bioreactor in Wageningen University, Netherlands - Granular Sludge_31_05-R1 | ecosystem: Engineered > Bioreactor > Anaerobic >...
AACACTCCTTTTGCCCCCCCAGAAGGTCGAGATTCTTTTGACAATCGAGGGGGTAGTATATCATCAGTTTTCCGAATGCCCAAGCGATAATTGATCATTCTTTTTTGGTTGAAAATCCTCTCTCCGATTTCGAGCAATTCCTCTGTTGATATTGCCCAGCTCATGGCGGCATTTACCAAATCAGTTGTTTGATTGGGCGAAATCCCTGACTTGATCAGAAACTTGCACAAACCCAAGGGATTATATACAGAGAAGTAATCCTGGAAGTCTTTGGAGATCTTCGCTTTCCCCAAAGAATCATGCGGGTCAAGGTCGGAAGGGTTATACCAATCGGGCCAACGCGATCCGTACCCCATCCAATACGAACACCCTTCCAAATGGCATCCACCGCGGTTTGCGGTGGAGTAATTCACAGCCATATCGATAAAGGCTCTTGGGTCATGATAGGCAACTTCCAATCCTTTGACATGAACCGCGAATTCCTCAGATCCGGGGAACGCTTTTGAAGCATTGCGTACCCCTAAACCCAATATGATGCCCAATCCTTGTTGATGAGCTATGGAGTGGATCATCTGAATCATGGCATTAGCGTCTCCCCATACAGGTTTTAAGTCACCCAATACATCAGCAGGGATTACCCTTTTCTCATATGCTTCCATAGCAAAAGCGATTGAAGCAGAAGTACTGATTGTATCTAGGCCATACCGATTGCACAGTTCATTCATATACAAGATGGCTTCAAGATCATCACACAAGCAATTTCCGCCGAAACCGCCAAGTGTCTCATATTCTGGTCCGTGGCCTTGAATCACTCCAAAGCGCTTTGAATCAACATGGACATTTTTGCTGCAACCAATTGGGCATGCAAAGCAATGGTTGTGTTTGTCCAGGTATTTCGGGTAAATCGATTGACCGGAAATCTTTGCCGCCCCATCTTTCCAACTGCCTAAGATCCAGTTTTTTATCGGGAAATCGCCCGCGTTTTCCGAGGCAACGACTCCTCCTGCAGTACCCAATTGAGCCATAATTACCGTCTTTTCCCGAAGGAGCCGGTTCATGGGTTGAACAACATGGCGCATTTTTTGAACATTTGGGTACCCTGGTTGTCTATCCCCTTTTACTACGATGGCTTTGAGGTTTTTGGAACCCATTAGGGCTCCCATGCCCCCTCTTCCCGCGGCGCGTGTGTGCTCCACACCCCCATGAAGGATCGAAGAGAGCAAAACCTGACGCTCTCCGGCGATACCGATACTGGCCGACTGACTATCGCTTCCATGACGTTGCGCAAGGATTTTATCGGCTTGAAAATGATCTTTACCCCATAGATCTCTCGCATCATAGAAATTAACGCGGCCTTGTTGAATAAGCACATATGTGGGGCTGTCCGATTTTCCAATAACAACGATTCCATCAACTCCAGATCGGTTCATTTGGGCTCCAAATGTTCCTCCCATGTTGGCTTCATTCCAAATCCTTGTAAGGGGTGAAATCGAGCACCATGTTGTACGGCAGGCGGTTGGTGCAAAGCTTCCCGTAAGTAAGCCATTAAAAACCATTAAAGGCATATTCGGATCGAAAAGGTCTTGTGAACTCAAGGGGAAAAGGCTCATCAATTTGGCAGCAAATCCACTTCCCAGGAATAAGGAAGAGAGATCCTTTTCAGTAATCCTTCTCCATTCTACTGATTGTTGGCTAAGGTCGATTTCTACGTACCGCCGATTCAGAATCTCATTACCCGAAATCATTTCAAAGCCCCTTCCTTTTTCCAGTCGCTCTGATCCAATCTGTCGTTTTATTTGTGCTGTTGGGTTTTGTGATTCAATCGAGGATCGATTGGATGGGTGGAATTGATGCTTTATCGTATTGTACCACAATATCTTCTGTAAAAGACCGAAAGCGTGGATCCCATGGTACAATATAGCTGTTCGTTTTTGGGTCACGGATCTGCCAAATTGCTTGAGCATTTATGAGAAATCTTGGCGGCGGGTTGGCTTTTATTGAAGCTGGAACAGATATATAGAGAGTTTGACAGTAGCAGCGCTTAAATTTCTGAAGCGGATGAATCACTCAGGAATCAGAATAGATCAAACTCGTTTCTAGGAGATTCGAGAAGTCTTTCGATTGATTCCCAATGATTTGGAGGGAAAAAAGTGGATTGGGAGGTATTCTTCGAGTCACATGCGTACACATTGGGGGTTTTGCCCCTGTTGATTTTTGGGGCTCGAGTTCTAGATGTTTCTCTGGGCACAATGCGGATTATCTTTGTTTCACGCGGCAAAAGAAAACTTGCTCCCATAATTGGGTTTATCGAAGTTTTGATTTGGATTTCCATTATGCGAGAAATTATGCAAGGTGTGAATAATCCAATCAGTATTTTGGCGTACGCTTCTGGGTTTGCTGTTGGGAATTATGCGGGAATGCTATTAGAGAACAAGCTTGCCATTGGGTTGGTTTCCATCCGAATCATTACAGTGAAAGATCCTACATCCCTCGTAAGCACTTTGCGAGCTGCGGGGTATGGAACCACGATTATCGATGCGTGGGGTGGAACTGGACCAGCGAAAATTCTCTATACCATCATACGGAGAAAAAACCTTCCCAAAGCAGTAGAAATGATCCAAGGATTTGATGTAAAGTGCTTTTTCTCGGTCGAAGATATCAAATCAGTACGAGAAGGAGTTTTCCCCGTGGAACGATCCTTCAAAAAACTCGATCCGGTTTTGTTGTGGCATCGAAAAAAAGAGAAATAACTCGATCAATCCATCGCATCCTTCTCGTACTTCTGAAAAAGCGCTTGTACTTGCTCAGGTACTCCTTGTCTTTTTCCAGGAAGACAAGCGTCTGCTTTGGCTTCCTTTTTTGCTACTGCTTTCCCAAACCCCTCACATCCAGGAAACCCACAAGCTCCGCAATTGACGCCCGGGAGCAAATCGATAATTTCCTGAACCAACGGATCCTCTTTAACTTCAAACTTTTTCGCTGCAAAGGCCAAGAAAGAACCGGCTCCAAACCCCAGTACGCCTAACAGAAGAACGCTGTAAATTACGATCATATCCATTCACCTCACACACGAATCATTCCAGAAAATCCCATAAATGCCATTGAAAGGATACCTGCCGTAATCAATGCGCTGGCTAATCCTTGAAACGGTTTCGGGATATCAGCAAATTCAAGTTGTTCACGAATCCCAGCAAATAACACCAACGCCAACCCGAAGCCTAACCCCGCTCCAGCGGCATGGAAAACCGTTTCTAAAAGAGTGTACTGGTATTGTATATTGATGAGGGCTAATCCAAGGATTGCGCAGTTCGTGGTAATTAAAGGCAAGAAGATCCCCAGGGCTTCATAAAGCGCAGGAGCGCTTTTTTTCAAAAAGATTTCGACGAATTGGACAAGGGTAGCTATGATCAGGATGAATACGATAGTCCTGAGAAAGCCAAGACCCATCGCTTCGAGAAGACTATTAAGAAACCAGGTAATCACACTTGCAAGAACCATGACAAAAATGACAGCCATACTCATACCCAAAGCAGTTTCAACTTTTTTAGAAACACCCAAGAAAGGACAGATCCCGAGGAATCGCTGAAGAACAAAGTTATTGACCAGAATCGCAGAAAGAAAGATCACAAAAATCCTCATGATTGTCCCTCCTTCTTCGCTGTTTGTTCCTTTTTCGCTTTTTCTTTTAATTTCGCCGCTTCTTGTCGGGAAATAGAAATCCAATTCAGAAGACCAGCCATCAATCCTAGTGTAATGAATGCTCCAGGAGGAAGGATGATTACAAAGACATTGAATGCATCGCCCCAAAGGGTAAAACCAAACACCGTTCCGTTGCCAAAAACTTCACGAACAGCTCCCAAGGCGGTTAACACGAGCAGAAACCCGATTCCAATTCCAAGGCCATCAAGTATGGAAGGGATTACGGGGTTTTTGCTTGCAAAGGCTTCCGCTCTCCCAAGAATCACGCAGTTAACTACGATTAGTGGGATAAAAATGCCTAGTGTTTTCCAAAGTTCGTAGGTAAACCCATGCATGAGTAAATCAATCATAGTAACAAATCCGGCAATAATGATGATGAAGATCGGAATTCGTATTTTCGCCGGTACCAGTTTGCGGATCATTGAGATAACGACATTGGACATAACCAAAACGCTCATGGTAGCGACGCCCATTCCGAGCCCGTTGATTGCGCTGGTCGTTGTTGCTAGCGCAGGACACATACCTAAAGCCTGGATCAGTACCGGATTGTTTTCGGTTATTCCCTTTTTTAGGATCTGTATTGAGTTGGCCATATCATCTCACCTTCCCTTCGGATGTAAGAAACTGGGTCATCGTGTTGATCGCATTGGCGACAGCCCGTGCCGTGATGGTAGCTCCAGTCATTACATCACTGGTCAAGATGATCCCTCTCTGTTTCGCGTTTCGTATTTGTGCTTCTGATCGTCCAACAGAACTGCTTGAGTCCTGATCAACCAAAACCCCCGAAATGAGCCCGGATTGTGGGATTTCGGAAAACCGGGATTTGATGGTTTGATCGGATATTTTTGCGCCTAGCCCCGGAGTTTCTTGAGAAAAATCGAGGATCTCAATCCGATACAATTGCCATGACCCCTCTGTTTCCAAGAAAGAGGCGATAATCGTTACATCCCCTCCGTATCCGATACTGGAAGCAGTGATCAAAAGCGCTTTCCTTCCATCCAAAGTATCGAAGGCATACACCGGAGAGGCCACAGATCCTCGATGCTCGGTAGACTCATATAGGATTCCATCATCAGAAGATCTCCAGATTCGTTGATCCAACTCTTCCATATTTTGGGGTACGTGAGATTCATTGATCATTAACCCTTGATCATCGGACAGGATGGTTTTGATTGCTGCGAGTTTTTCTCGTAATTCCGCTTGAGCAATAGGATCAAGGGTGAGCAAGTATACCCCGGAGAGTACTAGGGCGACTACGAGTGCAAAGGTCATAAGAATCAAACCGGATCGAAGGTAGCTACCCATTGCTGCGCACCTCCTTGGGTTTAATTCTTTGTTGTCCAAGGATCCTTGGGCGGGTGTATCTATCTATGATGGGTTTAAAGGCATTCATGATTAGGATGGAATAAGAAACGCCTTCAGGCATACCACTAAAGAGACGAATCAATACTGTGACGATGCCACATCCAATCCCAAATATCAATTGCCCTTTCATTGAAGAAGGAGAAGTAACCATATCAGTTGCCATATACAAAGCCCCAAGCATTAAGCCACCCGACAAAATATGGAAGAGAGGAGAACCAAACTGAGTCCCATCCATGCCAAAGAATACAGAGGTCATCAGCAAAACAGACCCGATATAACTGATTGGAACCAGGAGCTTAATTCGCATCCGGATAATCAGATATACACATCCAATCAAAAGCATCAAAGCGCTGATTTCTCCGAGAGAACCCCCGATATTTCCAAAAAAAAGATCTCCATAAGAAAACTGATTGGAAGCCCGCTCGAATCCGCCTCCTTGCAGCAACCCCAGAGGGGTTGCGCCCGTATAAATCCCTTCCCACTGTGCGGGAGATGCCCCAGTAACCGCTTCTCCCAGCGCCCATGCGCGGGGGATTTCGAATCGCGTCATTTCGATCGGGAAAGAAATCATTAGAAAGACTCTCCCTACCAGAGCAGGGTTGAATGGGTTATGTCCGAGGCCACCGTATACATGTTTTCCAACACCAAGAGCAAAGAACAGTCCCAAAAGGAGAAGGTACCAAGGAAGGGTAGAGCTGACGTTCAACGCTAATAAAAGGCCGGTCACCGCAGCGCTGCCATCGCTAATAAAGTCCGTTCGTTTTCTAAGAACTCTCATGATAAATAACTCGATCAACTCTGCTCCCACAACGCCCAGAATACAAAGGATCAAAGCTCGATGACCGAAATTCCAGATAGACCATAAAGTTGCTGGCAGTAATGCGAGGAGAACGTCAATCATGACCTTTCGAACAGAATCATTTCGTCGAAGATGTGGTGCTGGGGAGACAATGAGTTTTGGCATACTCATTTCCCTCCTTTCAAGGTCTGGTATACCTTTTTGGCAAGTTTGAAGTGCTTAACATGTTCGATTTTCGAGGGACACTGATATGCGCAACTCCCACACTCACAGCAATTCATCAATCCAAGCTCCACTGCCTGATCGTATTTTCTGTTTTTGGCTAGTTTTGCTAGCTCATTAGGAAGAAGACCCATAGGACACGCATGAATGCAGTATCCGCAATTGATACAGCTTTGTTCGGCCAGTGGGGATTTTTGAGAAGGTTCTAGCAGCAGAATCCCTGAAGTCCCTTTCATAACGGGGATTTCGGTCGAGGGTAATGCAATACCCATCATCGGACCACCCATAATGACTTTGCTCAATTCTCCTTTCCATCCTCCCGCAAAGTCGATGACATCTTGAATGGGTGTTCCAATTCGGACGATCAAGTTTTTCGGTGTGTTTACCCCTTCGCCCGTAAAGGTCATTCCTCGTTCATATAGAGGAGTACCATCAACTACAGCTCGAGCGATTGCAATACAAGTCGCTACATTATGGACGATCGCTCCGACCGAAAAGGGGAACGATCCTACAGGGACTTCACGGTTCAACAGCGCTTTGATAAGCTGTTTTTCGGCTCCTTGCGGATACTTGGTCCGTAATACTTTTACTTCTATGGAGGGATCAGAATTCGTAGCCTTTTTCATTTCTTCGATCGCTTTCGGTTTGTTGTCTTCAACCCCAATCAACGCTTTTTTCGCGCCCAAGACGCGCAGAAGAATCCGAATGCCTTGGATGATTTCGTGAGGGAATTCGAGCATCATCCGATAATCTGTTGTAAGGTAAGGTTCACATTCTGCCGCGTTGATCATGAGATACTCAATGGGTTTTTTCATTGCTTCGATGTACTTGGCATGCGCGGGAAAGGCAGCGCCACCCATCCCAACAATCCCTGCTTCCAAGATCCGTTGATATAGAACCTCCTTCGGGAACTGATCAAATGCATTCATTGGTTCCATCTGATCGATCACATCTTCGCTCGTTCGTTCGATCACCCATGCTTCCATGGGTTTTTGATGGACGGGATGGAACACCTTGGTTATTTCGAGCAGTTTTCCCGTTACAGGGGAGTGAATTGGGGCAGAGATGACGCCGCTGTGCTTGGCAATCAATTCCCCCGTTTTCACTTCTTGACCCGGCTCCAAGACAGATTGCGCATCCCGTCCGATGTGTTGGGACAAGAAGACAACTGCTCGGAGTGGGGGCGGCATCACTTCGTGAGAACAATCTTCCGATAAGATTTTTCTGTCGGGCGGGTGAATCCCTCCCCGGAAGGTATGTAATGGCATACGGATTTCCTTCCTCCCTTCACATTTATCAAAAATGAACCGCGATTTTCTCCTGGAAGTCCTTTGTTATCTCTTCGATCCATTGGAGCATCATCTCATATCGTTCCTCCTGGATTCGAACGAAATCGTTGTTATGGATTCGATACTGGCGATCGCGACTTTTGGAAAGGGCAAATGCGATCTCAGTTGGACACTTTTCACGGAAAAATGATTGAAAACCGCGAAAGTAGGATGACATTTTTGGCGTTTTGTGGATCAAGAACGGAACTTGGAAGTACGATGCAACAATTCCTCCATGGAGGCGTTCGCTAATCAACCAATCACATGAAGCAATCGTATCTGTGATTTCATTGATATCTCCCATTCTTAGGTTCGTGGGAATGATTGGTTTTAGCCTTTTCTCAAGTTCTGAATGGATCTCAAGCTCTTCACGGGCATGGGAAACCATCAATTCAATCTCTCTGATTCCTTCGGAATGAAAGATCGGAACCATCTTCTCGATATTCGGCCAAGGTGTTTTCAGCATAATCCCAAGCTTTCCGCTTCCTCCAGCCGGTTTTTCTTTATTTTGCAGAAACCCATATCCCAAATCTGTACCCATTCGAGCATTGGAGCAATATCGAAGGGCATACCGGTAAGAAACTTGGTCTCGGAGTATGGCTGTACACAATGGATGGGCCAAGATTGCCTTCAACCGTTTGTAGTGATAGCCTCGAGAGATTTTTCCAAACCCATGGCCCAATAAAACAAGAGGCTTGTGTTTTTTTAACGCATACCTCGCTAAAAAATCATAGTACCAAAAACTCCGTTGGCTGGTTTCATCTTGAAAGATATTTCCCCCACCGCCAACTACAAGATCACATCGTCGAATTGCTTGTCGAATATCCCAAACCGATGTCCGTAGAACGTTTTCGATTCGCATGGCACCCAGTTTTCGAGACCCTTTTTTGGGATAAAGCACCATAAGTTCCTGGACGCCGAGGTCCTTGAAGATTTTCAAACAACTTCTCAAAAGGATTTCATCCCCATAATTCGAAAACCCAAAATACCCAAAAAGGAAGATGCGAATAAGCAATCACTCCGTTAGTGTCAAATCAAAACCATGAAAAACTTACTCTGACCAAACGATCAACTGTCGGACCTGATTGGTAAAAGAGATAGAGAGTACTCCAAATGGGTACTGCATAATTATACCATGGAATCGCCATTTACTCAATGATTTGAATTTCTTTGAGTTGGGGAACTAAGCCAATCAAAGCGTGCGCAAACAGTTGTTCGGAATCGTCATGTTCCATCAAAATGACAAAAATGCCCTTCATCAGAAGATCTTGCACTTGATGGTATCCCAAATCAGATGTAATAAAGAGGTGGGTATCGGGAGGAAGGCGATCAATCAGAGAACTGCCGCTTCCGTTGCAAACAGCCACATTCCGGATGGTTTGATCCGGATTTCCATACATCCGTATATAACGGATTTGTGAGAAAGAAGTATGAATCCAATCCAGTATTTCTTTCATGCTTTTTGGTGAGTCGTAATGTCCGTACCGACCAATGCCGTTCTTTGGGGCACCTTTCGGGATCGAAGAGGAAAAGAGATCATATGCGATCTCTTCATAAGGATGAACTGCTCTTATCTCCCGCAACAACACAGGGATATGCTCTTCCGAAACTAAGGTTTCGATTTTCGTTTCTTCGACCTCTTCCAAATTCCCTGATGCCCCAATAAAAGGATTGGTGTTTTCTCCTGGCCGAAATGTTCCCAATCCTTCGGATGAAAAGGTGCAGCTTGAATAGTTTCCAACCCAACCTGCCTGAGATTTACCGATTGCTTCAATCACTTGTTTTCGGAAATGCCGAGGAACGTACACCTGAAATTTGTATATCTCGGGATTTTGGATCTTTTGAATCGGCTGAATCGATGATAATCCCAAAGTTTGGGCAAAGAGATCGCACAATCCTTCCTTAATGATATCGATTGGGGTGTGGATCGCATATACACTAACTTGATTCTGGATCAGCTGAGCGGTGACCCGACCCATCGAACCAGAAAGATCAATGGAATGAACGGGTAGGAAATAGAGGGGATGGTGGCATATGATGAGTTCACACCTTTCCTGAACTGCTCGTTTTAAAGACGGTTCATCAAGATCCAGAACGATCATTGCTTTCTGTACTTGACGTTCAAAAGGCCCCAGTTGCAATCCGGAATGATCAAAAGAAAGGGCTAGCGTTGGAGGAATTGCTTCTTCAATTTGTTGAATCCATTCACGTACGTACATAACCTTCACCTCGTTATCTATGAGATTCCATATGGTGAAAATATCCAAAGTATAACCAATAATAGACCCATCGGAACTGCATCACGCGCTGCGTGTAAATATTTGGGGAAAAAGAAGAAGAATCGAGTTCTCTCTGAACCGCAGAGGGGCCTTTGTTGTATGCGGCAAGCGCAATGACAACGTTTCCGTCAAATTGATCGAGAAGATAACGGAAGTATAGCGCGCCCAATCGGATGTTTGTGTATGGATCCATCCAATCCCCAGAGAGATTAATCTGTTCCTGAAACCAACGAGCTGTTGAAGGCAAAAGCTGCATTGGCCCAAATGCCCCAGCTGCAGATTGCGCAAAGGGACGAAAAGAACTTTCCACACGGATCATCGCGGCAATCAAAAATGGGTCAAGGTCCGCTTCTTTGGCGCCGGAATGGATGGCAACGACAAAATCAATCGGAAAGAGTTGATGACATACCTTGACTCCTATACTGAGGAGCAAACTGAAGAGCGCAAAAAAAACGATGATCTTCATTTTTTCCGAAGGCCTCTCGTGATCGGTTTTTTTTTCTTGTTGGAAGAACGCTCAAGCAATCGAGAAGCTGCCCGGAACTCGGCATTTGCTTCTTCGGTTTGATCATTTTCAACCAGCATCTGCGCAAGCATAACATGAAGATCTGGATCCAACGGTTTTTCAAAAGAAAGCTGTTTGACTATGGCGATTGCAAACGAACGCAGACCGAGCTTGCGAAAGAATCGGGCTCTGAGCATGGGTTTGAACAAGAGCAGTAAAGTGCCAACCAATAACCCTAAAGCGCATGAAACGATAATGATAAGCCTGAATCGAGCGAACGTTTCTGACTCGATATCAGAAACCGAGCGATCTGAATCGAGGGGGATTCTATTATTCTTAGCAATTCCCAACACTGGTTGATGCAATTGCTCGACAAGCCTTTGTGTTTGCGGATTCTTGAGCTGAATGCTTGAGAGAAGATCAAGGGTCGCCTGGGGAATGATGATGCCTTGAAGAGAATTTCCTTCGACCTGTAGGCGGGTAATACAGGTTCCAAGGATTGACTGAGCCGTTTGTTGAAGCCGATGGGAAGGAATCGAAACCCGTTCCAACTCGTTCAGGTGTTCCATCATTTGGGGAATCATTGCAATGATGTTCGATAGATCCGCAGAGATTATTCTTCGATGAAGAATATCCATTCGGTCTTTTAGGAGAAAATAACGGTCCAAATCTTGATATAATGACCAAAGATCGGGATGGATCCGTTCCGAGAGTTCAGGACCATAAAGGTGACGACCAATATCAACGTATAACTGTAGCTTTCTGTGGGCATCAAAATACTCGACTTCTTTTCCGGTGAGGACATCGGGGTATAGCAATAAGGCGAAGTATCTTAGCAAAGGTTCGCCGCCAAAATGTGCGATTTGGAAGAGAAGCTGTGAACTAAAAGAAGAAGGATTCTGATTATATGTATTCAGAATGGTTTCAGCAAGAAACCGGAAATCTTCATCGCGAATGGAGAGTTTTTGCGCCAATCCAGGAATCTTGACAATCGATAGAAACTCTTGGAAGAGGGGAAACCGAAAAGCGTGCATAAGCTCATTCCAATAATCCTGAATAAAATCCATCAAAGGAAGCAGTTGATCAAACCCAGAAATCTGTGGTTCGCTGATTCCTCTCAATGTGTGGATCAGTGCCGTCGCAGATTCCGTGATCACTGAAAAAACCAACGAGTGATCCAATGAAAAGTGAGTGAGCATTTTCCTCTTATATGCGATTCTTTCACCCAATTGATCCACGACTTGACTTGAACCCATTAATTCAGGAGCGTTTGCTAAAGTGCGGCTGAGCTCTCGTTGAGCTGCTTCCAGTTGCTGTGGATCTTGCTGCATTTTGTAGATTTCTTCATACCCCAGATAAATCGAATTGAGATCCTGCCCAAAGATGAGAGGAACAAAACCCAAAACCAGCGCCCCAATGAAAAGAATCCTTT
>Ga0334885_1004693_pt1 | contig 11627 bp, 12 predicted proteins | sample GraSluR1_MG_8_FD_207233 | JGI IMG/M metagenome (GOLD analysis project Ga0334885, IMG submission 207233) | Sludge microbial communities from methane-producing bioreactor in Wageningen University, Netherlands - Granular Sludge_31_05-R1 | ecosystem: Engineered > Bioreactor > Anaerobic >...
CGATTAGTGGGGTTAGCAGTGCCGTGGAGAAAACAAACACCATCAGGAAAATGAAAAGCACCAGCATTATGGTTACAACGAGTACATCCATGGTATCATCTTTAGGGAGTGTATGGGATTTTCAATTAAAAGCTTAAGGAATCAGTTATTTAAGAGTTTTAGAACTTATAAAAGTTTTTGAAGACCCTAACCATTTAAGATTCCATTACTATATTTCCTGTGTCGGCATCTATATATATGGTTTTGGACGCTGTATTCTCTTTGGTTAATGGCACGATCCAAACAAAATAGTTGGTGCTGTTTACGTTTATACTTCCCTGCATAGGCGTCCCCACAGTGTAACCAGGATTTGCTTCAGATGCGATTCTTTTTGCATCTTCTTCGTTTATCTTAGTTTGGTTAGTGGAGTTGTTTGTGTCATTTTTCCTTTCATTTTCAGGGAAGGGGATGATGGTAGGTTCAGATGGTGATTGTTCCATGGTGGTGTTGTTGGTGGAAGTACCCAGGAATGGGTTGAAGGCGTAAATTACAGTTAGAATAAAAACAGCCCCTATAACTATCAGAGCTTTTTTCTCCCAATCTTCAGGTAAATTCATAGGAATCACTATTCACAGTTGATTAAATGTTATGCTGCCATCTGTATTGTGGGTTACGTTATATGTTTGATCGCCATCTAGAGTTGTTTTTTCTATGTTCTTGGGTATAACTTTTATACTAATATTTGCACCGTTACTACTAGAATAAATGGTTAAAAAGCCTTCAGGATCATCAACGTAAACAGTCGTATTTGTGGGAACCGGTAAGGTAATTGTGTAGCCTATTCCCTTTATATAAACAGTGTTAATTATCTCGGCAATTTTTTCTCCAGTTATTCTGGTTTGAGCAATATCCCCTGTTTTTGTCTGGTTAATTTCATTACTTACAAGAGTAGAAAGACCTGCTATTAAAAGCAGTGCAATTAGGGATACAAATATGAACTCAGCACTACCAAAACCTTTTTCATCTAACAATCGGATCACCTAATAAGTAGGTTGTAAATCAAGATAACCTCTGTAAGTTGGCGAAATAAGGAACTCAACTCCGGAAGGTGTTTTAACCGTCACTCCTTGGGCGGTTATAACAGAACCTTCAACACCTTCAAAGTATTCATGATCAAGCATAGAAGTAGGACGAAGTCCATGATCTTCCTCTAAAACATCATAAATGATAAAAGTGCTCATCCTAGCTTCTGGAGGACTTCCTGATGTCTCAGGGGTTCTGTTTTCCAGTCTATCAAAGAAAGAAAGGCCATAGATGTCTGAGAAGTAATAAGGACGAGGACCCATAACAGTTACATTAGCTCCTAAGAAGCATTCCCAGAGATAGTTCAACCTGCCTGGAGCTACATTATCAGCAAAGTGGTAGTCACCACCTGTTCCATCGGATATTGCACCGGAGGAGGTATAGTATGGGTATCGATATATTACTGAACTATTCCTGTGTTTAGTCATCACCCAGATCCAAGGGTCCTCCAGTTGTTCAATGGAAACATAAACATCCCTTACTGGTGTGTCAAATTGTACGGACTGATTGTTATTTTGAGAAGCATCTCTTTGTACTACTTTAATGGGTATACTCTTAACCTTAATATAAAATCCGAAGGGATCCTTCTGGTAAAGTTCTAAATCATTTGGTTCAAAAATATTAAGGGTGTCAGTACTAGTAGGATCTACATAGAGATTATTTATATAAATATCTCTTCCAGTTTGCTGTTCTAATACTCTACATGTTTCTGTGATATTTTTATTAAGCATATCCACTGTACTCTTTACTATAAATGCCTTACTGTTATCTCCTGTACTATTACTACCTGTTTTACCAAAGAATGGATGATTATCATAAATATTAGTCTTATTTATAATAGTTTGTACAGCCATCATAGCTGAATATCTTCCTGCATCAGCTGTATCTTGTTCTACGGCGGTTACAATATTATGAGCAATAGTAGCTGTCACATCTCCTCCAACCGCAATCGATGAGATGCTGTTAAGCTCACCAATAACCCCATTAAAAGAGACTGCCAGTACAACAACAGGTACCATGAGCAAAAATGCCATTGGTGCGAATGCATATCCTTTATCGTCCATTTTTATCATCTTTTTATTTTTTCCACAGTTCCAATCTAACTGGGACGGCGTTAGGTACATCTCCGGAATAAAGGGCTTCTAATTTAATTAAAGACTCATCCACTGTAAACCCTTGAGCCGTTACATTTTGAATTAATCTTTCTCTGGCATCCGCTTTAGCAACATCAGGATCAGATGCAAAGGATACTGACCACATATTCGCCAGGAATTGGGGGTATAAAACACCGATACGGGTACCTGAAAAAATCTCCGGATTGGCATAACTTGTATAACTAGGAGAACTAGTTCTAGTGCCACCGAAATCACCAGATTCAAATGCTCTTGAAGGAGTTACCCTAACTTCAAGGTTGTAATCTCCTCGCTTCAAAACTCGTTTACCATTCACCACGGTACTGAATATGTCATTTGTATCATATTCTTCTAAGTTTAAGGCGTATTGGGGGGGTCCATTATAGATTTCAGAGTTATTTACTCTAACTCGAACACTACGCGTATCCAACCCAACACCCATGAATAGATAGACATTCTCGGCGCCGGATTCGATAGTGAATGGTTTAGTTTGAGTGTAGGTATCACCAGTGGATTGATAACTATCGAAAGTAGTAGTATCCCATTTAATAGGAAGACTACTGTAAGTGATACTGGCATAACAGTTTTCCAGACCTACTAAATCGTAATCACCACCAGGAACATCATCCCAAACGATTATCCTGACTTGATTGTTACCGGCTCTGAGGTAATCTTTGCTGATATCATTGCTATCATGTAGACTGATAATTCCAGGAAGATTACCGTAACCTCCATCGGATCTACCGGTGTAACCTCCAAATGAGGTGAAAATTGTTTGCCAGGTACCTCCTTCAGGCTTGACCTGTACTATGGCGCCGTCAACTGCACCGTAGGCATTCACCACGACGTATGCATCAAAAAGCCTGGTGCCTGGGGGAACATAAATATTGGTTGTCGATGCAACCGCTGATCCTGGGTCACCACCTTTACCGGGTATATTTGTCAATGAAAAAGGAGTACTTACATCAAAATCACTTGTTCCTTGTGTATTCCAGTTAATAGTACGTCCGGGAGTATTTGACGTAGTCCCTGTATCCAGATCAAATCTTAAACTAGTACTGCCCTGAGGCCTTCCCACTCCAGCTCTATCATCAAATCTTGAATCGTTAAACAGTATTCCTTCGGCAACATTCAATGTTGTTGTGTAATTGGCTATGATACTATACCAGGGCATGTTGTTGTTTGATGAGGCCGAATTAAACCGCAGATAGAAGTTGTTAAGACCAGGATTGAAATAGTTAGGATTTATGACTGATTTATTGTTATAAAATCTTCTATTATTATTGGTGAAAAGATATAAAAATTCGTTCGGATCTATATTTTCTCTTAAAACGCCATTTAAGAAGAAGCTTGTATTTGTAGCCCTAGCAGTGCCTGAACTACTATCATAGGTGGATCCAAATAAGACCATAACATTATTAATTGTTCCGGTAGTTGGTACACTAAATTCGATATTCTGGGGATTCTGGTAATTGCTTGTTATTCCCCAGTAGGTATAGTCATCAAGACCGCCATTCCACGGCTGGAAATTGGTTAAATAGTTATGGAAATTCCACACAGTGGTTGTAGTATTCTGATTCACAGTGGTAAAGCTCACGTTTTCAATTTTATAATACGCCCTTCCCATCCATCCTTCCTCGGGTCCGGATATAACTTTAACCTTGGTCACCACATCTGTAGCTGTGGCTAAACCACGGTCATCGGTAACAGGAGGATTATCTCCCACTGTAAGCTTATAACCAATACCATAGGGTACTAACATATTAAGAGAAGTCCGTAGGTCAGATTCTGCTTGATCTGGGTTATTACTGTAATAATCAACAGTAGCTGACCTTAAAGTACCGGATGCTTCCATAGTTTCCAGGATGCTATCTGCCAGAGCTTCTAGGTGTTGGTGATCCTGCCCCTCGTATATGGGGAGCATTGCATAGGTTACAATGGAAGCAGTAAGTAAAAAAACTATTATTAATCCTAAAACAGCGTCTGCTGTGAATATAAACCCTTTATCATCCATATAATCACTTTGGCCATAGATATAATACAAATAAACATTCTTTTGGATTTACAGTATCGTAGTTAATACCATCTGATTTTATGTTTTTAGGCGCTTGAACAATAAAGAAATTCATTGAACTACCAAAGCCACCAGTAGCGTTTAAAGTAACTGTATTGTTTAAAAATTGCATATTATCTGAAGTATTCGTATTTAAATATGTTGAATTTATCAGATAAGCATTATTTATATTCGAACTATCCAAATTTATTACATTACCGTTGATTGTAACTGTAGCAGAGGTAAATCCAGTGTTATTTAAAAATATAATCCAATAGTTATAAGTTTGGTTATAACGTTCGCTCGTTTGAAATTCTGGGGCAATATAATTCCTGCTTTGTCCGGTGTATCTAATTTCTCCCATTAAGGAGGAAACTGTTTCCAGTCTGGAGCAGAGAACAACTTTATCGACCCTTACGATGTCATTAACAGATGCGTTATAGGTTCCAATACTGCCCATAGAGGTATTAGTGTCTAAAGTATTAACAGTCATGTAAAACCCATATTCATCTCCTATGATATTCTGTACCGAAGTGGGGTTTTCCACGACAAAAGCGAGCTTAGTAGGAGAAATTGTTCCCTCACTGGGTTTTCCTTTACTTTGATCATATTTTGCTAACCCTACCAAACTTAAATTTCCAGTTCGCTCCCAGTTAGAGGGGGTTCCAGATGTTTCAAGTAAAGTATTCATAGTATCTGCTGCAACTCGATCCATAGAGCCTCTAAAGACAGTATCTTCTATCTGGAACATTATATTTCCCATATCTGCGCTTACCATACCGATCATGATGGTAAGTGGTATGATTGCAATTAGAAGATCTAAAGAAATTACAAACCCCTTTGAATCATCATCCAAAAATCCCATATTTAGCCTCCAGGATGATATTTTTTAATTCCCTCAATTTTTGAAGCGTAAATTATACTAAGTTTCCAATACAAACCCGTTTATTTTCTAAAACATTTAGTAATATAATCTATTTTGGTTTATAATAATATATATACATTTTGAGAAATTGTAATACTTATTATCCTATTTATATGAATTTCCTGGATTTTAAGCAAAAAAGATATAGACTAGAATGTATAAAGGATGAGTGATGTAGGATGGATCAAAGAGGACAAATTTCTGTAGAATACATTCTTCTAGCAGCAATAGTGATGCTGGTGGTTATTGTATTTGGTTCAGTTGTAATGAACAATAATGAATTAAATTCGGTAGCTTCAGCAGTAAGAATCGGGGCAGAAAATGGTACTACAGAATTGTCTCTGTTAAATAGAAGCATGCAACCGGTTAGAGTAACTAGTGTCAATATGAATGAAATTAATGACACTGGAAATTATAATATTAATGTAAGCTTCTCTGGGCCGGTAACTTCAGTGCAAGAGAAGATATTAACCAGTATTAATAACTCATTAACCGGCAGCGGTTTTAAAACAGATTATATAGGCGGACCAATGTTGAATTTAAGTACCAGCCGACACAAATATACCATAACCCTGTATAGTCCATCTTAAGAAAAGTTGATAGCTTAAAACAGTTGATAGGGAAATTTATGAAAGAAGATACAGGTATAAACATGGAAGAAACCCCTTACAATAAACCCAAAAGAAAGAGGAATAAATGGGGAATATACATCAGCATACTCCTCCTGGTTATTGGCCTGATATGGTATGGGGTGAATGTGGGAATTATACCCTTCTCCATTATACAGGAACAGGCAGGGCCCATAATAATCATACTCATCGGTCTTCTAATTTTAATAAAATCCCTCTAATCAAATTTTATTTCTTTTAATGGATTATTTTTTAATTTAATTAAATTGTCACAAAATCGAGGTTAAAACCATGAAAGATTTACTAGAAAAACTCTCAAACGCACCAGGAATATCTGGTTTTGAAGATGAAGTACGGGATTTAATGATAACAGAATTAAAGGACCATGTAGATGAAATAGAGGTAGACCAGCTGGGTAACCTAATAGCCAAGAAGAACGGCAAACCCAACGGCAAAAAGATAATGTTAGCAGCCCATATGGATGAAATAGGGCTTATGGTAAGGTATATCGACAAAAAGGGGTTCATCAAGTTTTCAAAAATCGGGGGAATAAACGATCAGATGCTTCTAAACCAGACGGTTTACATCCAGTCATCCCAGGGAAATGTAACCGGGGTTATAGGTTCCAAACCACCACATAAGATGAAGGAATCTGAAAAGAAGCAGATCCTGAAATATGAAAACATGTTCATCGACATCGGTGCCAAGGATAAGGAAGAGGCAGAAGGACTGGTCAGTGTGGGAGATCCCATAATAATCAAACAGGAGTTTGAAGAACTGAGAAACGGCCTGGTTATGGGTAAAGCACTGGACAACCGGGTGGGCTGCGCCATACTCATCGAAGTATTAAAGAAGGCGGAAACAGACGCCATGGTCTATGGTGTGGGCACCGTCCAGGAAGAAGTAGGCCTTAAAGGGGCTAAAACCAGCGCATTCAGCATAAACCCGGACATGGCACTGGCCTTGGATGTAACCATCTCCGGAGATCATCCCGGAATCAAGGAAGATGAAGCACCATCCATGGCTGGTAAAGGCCCGGCCATAATACTCACCGATGCCAGCGGACGGGGGCTGATAACCCCTTCAAAGGTAAAAGATCTCCTGATATCCACGGCCCAAGAAGAAGAGATACCCTACCAGGTGGAAGTTAGCGACGGGGGAACCACCGACGCCACATCCATACACCTCACCCGTGCAGGGATACCTACCGGGGTTATCTCACCAGCCAGCAGGTATATACACACCCCGGTGAGTGTGGTGAATTTGGATGATGTGGAAAACGTGGTGAAGCTTATTTTAGCCGTGTTGAAGAAGTTATAATGCTTGATTAAAGTCTAAACATTTTTTTATTTAATTTTTTATTTTTAGGAATTCCTTTCATTATCTTACAATTTCCAGATATTCTAAGTTTTTTAAATGTGGTGTTCGTTACAAAGAATAAGTATATATAAATACTTGTTCGTTACAAAGAATAAGTATATATAAATACTTGTTCGTTACAAAGAATAAGTATATATAAAGGATTGTTCGCCACAAAGAATAAGATGGAGTTAAAATTATGGTTTTGGAAAAAGAATTTCTGGTGGATTTTGTTCTTGCAAAGATTAGAAATGCTCCAAAATTATCAGAGGACCAAATCACGGTCGATGGAAAACAATTGGACTGTAGGGATGGTTACCACAGAATAGAAGGATATGTTGATGAATTTTTAAATGGTTATGAAGATGATAGGTTTATAATAATGCCCGGTTTAAGAGGATTAGGGAAAACGACTATTCTCCTCCAGATATATGATTATTTAATTAATGAAAAGAAAATAAAACAGAATAGGGTTCTTTATTTGTCTGTCGACGAGTTGAGGGCATATTTTGGAGGAAGGTTAATAGATGTAATAGATGTTTTCGTAAATGAAATCCATGGAACATCCCTGGTAGATTTAGATGAAGAAGTTTTTATCTTAATCGATGAATCTCATTACGATAAAAACTGGTCGTTGGTAGGCAAAATAGTGTATGATAACAGCCGAAAGATCTTCACTATATTTACTGGATCTTCTGCATTGAATTTGGAAATAAATGCGGATTCTGCCCGTAGGGCTAGAAAAGAAGCCATATATCCCTTGAACTTTTCGGAATACCTTACTTTAAAACATGATATTCAACCTCCCGAAAAAGCAACTGGATTTTTAATGGATTTAATTTTCAAAGGCGATACAGACTCTATAAGGAAAATGGTCGAAATAGAAAATGAATTGTTAAAAAAAAGCACAAAATTAAGCAAATCCCTGAAAAAGGAGTGGGAAAATTACCTATGCTGTGGAGGGTTCCCATTCGGACTGAATTTAGATGATGTAAAATTGTATGAAGGGATATTTGACATGGTAGAAAAGGTGATACAGAAAGATGTTTTCGTTTTACAGTCTTTCAAGACAGAAACAAGCAGCACCATTTTAAACATAATTTTATTTTTAGCTTTACAGAAATCAGGAACAACTTCACAAGCCAAGTTAGCCAAGTCATTGAGTGTTTCTTCATCTTCAGTTAAAACCATCTTGGATGTCCTGGAAAAAACCCATTTAATATTCAGTATACTTCCCTACGGCAGTGCCGGGAAGCTGGTAAGAAAATCATGGAAATACTATTTTTTAAGCCCTTCCATAAAGGCAGCTATAAATTTTAAGTTTGGTAAATACGCACCCCCAAGTAATCGGGAATTTCTGGGAGTTCTGGCGGAAAATTTAGTTGTAGCCCAATTTTTCAAGATGAAAGAAACCATGCACCTACCTCGAGGAATATTTTATGATCCACAAAAGGGTGGTGTTGATTTCTTATTACAAAATATCGATGGTCAAGTAATACCTGTGGAAGTGGTGGTTGGAGATAAGCATCCAAAACAGGTTAAAAGAGCAATAGATAGATATAAGTCAAAATATGGAGTATTGATTTCAAATGCAACCAGGAAAGTAACCAAAAAAGGGGATGTGGTTCATATACCATTAACCACCTTTTCCCTGTTGTAATTTGATTTTCTTAAACTAGTAACCTTAATTAACAAAATTAAATATAATAATATCGTAGAATTTGTTTTGTTGAAGATTAATCATTTCACCAATAAAATGGGGTGAATTTAACATGGAAAAAGTATGCAATGTTTCAGATGTTCCCCCGGGAACCATGAGGGGATTCACTGTTAAATACGCTTATATCCTCCTGGCTAACGTTGATGGGAATTTTCATGCGGTAACTGCTGTATGTCCGCATATGGGGGGATACCTGCCCATAGGCACGCTGGAAGGGAAGATCATAAAGTGTCCGGTGCATGGTTCCCAGTACGATGTGACCACTGGAAAGCTGGTTAAGGATGTGCCCGCTGTTTTGAGAGTTCTCACTGGCGGTGGTTCACATGATTTAATGAGTTACCCAGTCTCAGTAGAAGATGAAACTGTTTATGTGGAAATCTAAAATAAAATTAGTGGGAGTTAATCCTGAGAGTTAATTCGAGGTTAATCCTTATTTTAAATTAATGGCCGAGTTGATCTCGATTCCAGTAGGGCCTATCTCGTAGGTTAAAAACTGGGTGGGTGTTTTGGTGCTTCTCACTTTCACCACGTCCATCACCCTCTCTCTACGGCCGGTGTAGGGGTTTTCCCGTTTCATTAATTTGATAGCGCCATAGACTGAGTATAAAGCTATTTCATTGAATTCATCAGAGGTGGCGCTGTCTAATATGATTAAAGCAGTTATGTTCCGTTTTTTGAGTTCATAGACCAGGAGGTCCAGTCGGGAGCGGAAGTCATAGGGGGTTAGTTTAGCGGTGTAACTGCCGATATTATCTATAATTAAGGCTTCGGTGTCATCGGGTATTATTTCCAGGAGTTTGGCGAAGTTTCCCTTCATGGAATCTATTTCAATCTTCACCTCTGCCTCGGTTACCTCTGCCCGTATTTTCGCGAGTTCTACGAATTGCAACATTCCTTTATCGGTGCAGCCTTTAATATCCCAGTTAAATGCTTCGCTCTGGATGTATAAATCTTCAGCATCTTCTTCAGTGGTTATATAAGCAGTTTTAAGGTTTTGAAGACAGCAACTATAGGCAAACTGGAGTCCGAGGATGGTCTTTCCAGATCCGGCATCACCAGTTATGAGAAGAGTTCTTCCTTCTGGAAATCCGTTGGTGAATTTATCTATACCTTCTATTCCTGTATTTATCCTTTTCAATATTACCACTCCCTTTAACTGATGATTAATGAAAGTTCTATACATATAATATTTCAATCTGTATTTAAAAACTTATTCATTATAATTAATCACAAATTCAAAGTTGCAGTAGTTATCCCTATCCTCCAGGCAATGGGTTTGCCCAACGTTACCATTTAAATTGGTCCAGGTGAAACTGCGCAGTACTATGACCCGGCATATCATACAGAACATGGGACTGGTCTCAGTATCATCAACCCATGGACAGTTATGGAATTTAAATAGTCTAGAACCGTTTTCATAGGTTAATTCTGTTTCAATGCCCAGGTTGGAGAAGAAATCCCGAAGCCATGAAATGTAACATCGGAATATATTTTCGGGGGTCTTTGCCGCCTTTCCCAGGCAGGTCTCAAGGTCTTTCAAAAACCGGGCCTTCGTATTTTTCTCGAATCGGTCCGAGAAGCTTCTGGCTATGTTATTCCGTACCTGGGGCGGTATGTTGGATGCAAAAACAGGCAGTGCACTTAATACAAAATTAGAAAGTTCTCCCCTGGCCTTATCCTTAAGCAATTCTTCTTTTTCCTTTTCTGCCCTTTTACGCTCGGTTATATCTCGAAATACAAGGGCTACTCCTATTACACTCCCATTTTCATCCCTTATAGGGGCGCTGCTATCATCTATGGGTAACCTGGTCCCATCCTTGGTGATGAGTAAGGCAGGGTCGTTCATTTCTATTACGGCATCCCTTTTAAGGACCTTAGTCACCGGGTCTTCCAGGGGGATTCCGGTGTTCTCATTTATTATCTGGAAGACATCTACCAGTGTTTTGCCAATGGCTTCCTCCTGGTCCCAGCCAGTTACCTTCCGGGCCACCGGGTTCATGAATATGATCACACCCTCCTTATCGGTGGCTATCACTGCATCACCGATACTTTCCAGGGTGGTGGAGAGCCATTTTTCACTTTCTTTAAGTTTACGGTCCATTTCGTGCTTGTAGATGGCTATCTCCACTGAGCTGTGCAGTTCCCTATCTTCGAAGGGTTTGATTATGTAACCGAATGGTTCGGTTATCTTAGCCCTCTTAAGGGTTTCTTCGTCAGAATAAGCAGTTAAGTACAAAACAGGGATATCGAAATCATCGTGGATTCTCTGTGCAGCTTCTATTCCGTCTATTTTCCCTTTAAGCACTATATCCATGAGGATTAAGTCTGGTGGATTCTCCCTGACCAGCTCCAGGGCTTCTTCACCCGAGGGAGTGACACCGATGACCTGGTAGCCCAGGCCTTCAGCCCGGTGCTTTATATCCATGGCCACTATACTTTCATCTTCCACTACTAGTATCTTGATTTTTGACATATGAATCGAATTTTAGGATGATGGTTGAAATTGTCATCATTCATTTTTTTAATTAACTATTCAGTTATTAACCAAATAACATCTATCGCTATACAGTTATAAATCTAATTAAACTTCTATATTAATTTTTATGGATGTTTGTCTCCAGTGATACTATTTACTTACTTATTCTGAAGTTCTCGGCGGATTGTTTGGGCTAGTTTCTGGCTGATGCCCTCCACTTCAGCAATTTCCTCAAGACTGGCCTTTTGAATATTCTCCATACTACCAAAA
>Ga0334885_1004701_pt1 | contig 11613 bp, 12 predicted proteins | sample GraSluR1_MG_8_FD_207233 | JGI IMG/M metagenome (GOLD analysis project Ga0334885, IMG submission 207233) | Sludge microbial communities from methane-producing bioreactor in Wageningen University, Netherlands - Granular Sludge_31_05-R1 | ecosystem: Engineered > Bioreactor > Anaerobic >...
TAGGTTATTAATAAGGTTATGCTGTATTTTTGTATAACCGGATTGGAATCAAAAATCAGCGAGACTATTTAAACCGATCCTTAACCGATGACCAATGGAATGGCCTGCTGCATATAAGATAATGAGATCTGGCTGGAGTTCTAATATTAGTTCATAATTGGGAGATGATGAAGTGCCAACATTTTGGGATTCGTTGAACTCTGGGAAAAATGCTTTCTTTTGCAGCGTATAATCTCCGACACCGACAATTTTTTCTGATTCCACTTTGAGCAAACGCAACACTTCTGTGGATGTAAAACCGATCTCAATCATCCTATTTATTGGCTTATGAACAGTTACAGTTCTTCTTGCAGTATCGATTAATGTAAGCTCTTTCTCCGTACGGCTTATGATATCTTTGATACGATCGATGTCCTTTTCATCGATCAAGCCATCGTAATTTGCGTCCGCAAACTGGGTAGGTTCGTTCGTACCATCGATGATCCCCTGAACGTACTCGATGTCCAGCTCATCGATGGTATCATCCATGTTCGCGTTCCCGAAGATCTCTAGCGTGAAATCCGATGCGGTTGCGGGGAGGAAGCCCAGCGATACGCATAAGGTCATAATGGCGATTCCAAAGGTCGTTATCTTCATATCATCACCTTATTACTGATAGCGAGCACGTGGGGTTAATAAGTAATAAATCTTTCGATATAAGATAGACAAATGTATTATAATTAACAATAATACAATAGATTTATTAATCATAAAGCAGATTTTCATCACATCTAAACCCGAGGTGCATGAAAGATGAAAGACCATAAGCTATCCCTGATGGCTATCGGCCACGAGATCTGGCTTGGCGAAGCGAAGATGAACGACTCTGGCGCAGAGCTCTCCCTCTTCTATGGGCACAACATGAAACAAGACGGCTCGCTGGATCCCAAGAGGATAACTCCCCTTGTCTATACACCCGCAGGCTCCACCCTGACTCCATCCTTGGCCCCTGACGAAGATCATTATAAGATCGGGTTCTCTGCAAATGGCGATGGATACTACACCGCCGTCGTCGACCTGTCTACGTTGGTCATATCTAAGACCGACGAGGGTCGCCAGATCGGTCCAAGACACCAGTTCAAGAACGTGACCTACGCCGGAGCCTTCCACCAGATGGCAAAGCGTGTCATACCCATCGGCGAAGCCGGTCAGTTCGATGGCGGCCTCGTCCACGGCATACTGGAGATAGTTCCCGGAGAGACAAAGATGGCGGCGGGGTCCGAGGCTGAGCTAAAAGTCTACTATGAGGGGGAGCCCCTCAACGGAGCCGAGGTTAAAGCCGTATCTCAGAAAGTGGGAAAAGATGTCTGGACCATGAAGACCGACGAAGAAGGAGTCGCTCGAGGGCCGATCACGACGGATGGAGAGTGGATGTTTTTGGTCAGACACGTTGATCCCACCAAGAAGGTGAGCGATGAGTTCGATGAAACCGTCTTCGTCAGCACCCTGGTGATGGAGGCGAGATAATCGGATTGATCTTTCCGCCATTCACCGTTATCTTTTTGAGCATCATGAGCGATTAAACGGGTGTTATAGAGACCAACCAGGATGATCCTATTTTTCCCATCACATGATCACATCACGCTGTACCCTGATTATCCGTGCATACATGCTTTCTCCTTTCATCAGGTCGGCGTGAGTACCCGATTCGACCACCCGCCCGTGGTCCAGTACAACTACTCTGTCTGCATTGGCGATCGTTGAGAGGCGATGTGCAATGACAAGCGTCGTGCGACCTTCCATCAGGTTGTCTATGCCGTCGCGGATCATCCGCTCGTTCTCAGAGTCGAGATTCGAGGTTGCCTCGTCCAGGATCAGGATAGGCGCGTCCTTCAAGAGTGCGCGGGCGATGGAGATTCGCTGGCGCTCTCCCCCTGAGATCTTTGCACCGCGCTCACCCAGCCTCGTGTCATAGCCATCAGGCAATGATGTTATGAAGTCGTGTATGTACGCTTTTCTGGAAGCATCCTCGATATCGGCGTTGGAGGCGTTGGGATTGCCGATGCGTATGTTCTCACGAATCGTGGTGTCGAAGAGGTACGCATCCTGCTGGACAACCGATACAAGATTGCGCAGGTCTACAAACGAGAGCTTACGGATGTCACGCCCACCAATGACGACCCTGCCATGCTGCGGGTCCCAGAACCTGAGCAACAGATTGACGAGGGTGGTCTTGCCAGAGCCGCTCGGACCGACTATAGCGAGCTTCTCGCCAGCCTTGGCATCGAAACTGACGTTCTGCAATACCGGCGGCTCATCCGGATGATAACGAAATGTCACATCCTCGAATGCCACAGTCGGCTCGATTGAACCAACCTCCTTTACGTCCGGATACTCTTCCACGATAGCCGGCTCATCCAGAACAGCGAAGACGCGATCTGCCGAAGCCATTATCATGGCAACCTGCTTGGCAACCTTGGCGATGTTTATCACAGGCCCGAAGGCAGCGGACGCCATCAGAAGCATCAGGGGAAGCTGGTGCGACGGCAGCAAGCCTTTGCCCACCATCAGAACGCCCACTACCAGCACGGTGAGCGATCCGATCATGCTGCAGCCTTCTGTAAGCCCGCCAAGAATTCCAAGGTACCGACTGTTGCGTCTCTGGGTTTCTGTGAGGGCGAGACTATTCGACTCTACTTCGTGTAGACGGGATGGACCCCTGCCGAAGACTACGATCTCACGCAATCCCTGGATGCTATCAACCATGTGGGCATTTGTCTCTCCGAACTCGATTCTGAGCCTTTTTGCTATGGCATCGCCGATATGATGCATCTTGATCGGTATGCCGATTACAAGAAATAGAAACGGCAGCAGCACCAGTGGCAATATCCAGTGGAGAGAACCAAGTATGATCAACGCGGTGAGCGGCATGACCAGAGCAACTAGGGTCGGCATAAGCGTATGCGCAAAATAAAGCTCTACCGTCTCAACATCGGCCATAACCATAGAGATTATATCACCGCTGCGCCGTTTGAGTATGTAGGCTGGTGCTGCAGGCTCGATCGCCTCAAAAACCCTTGAACGCATCATCGCCAGGAGGCTGTATGCGATCCTGTGGGAGATGTACTGCTCGGCCCATGCCATCACAGCCTTTAGTATAGTAAGAAAACCGAGGGCGATCAGGTAAGGCCGCAACTCAACTAGATCCGTTCCTTCCGCTACAAGCCCAACGATAAGAGCACTGACTGCAGCAAGGGCGATCGTGCTCGCACTGTTGAGCAAGGCTGCAAGGGATGTGAGGGTCAGCTCGCCCCACCATGGTCGTACCATTCTGAATAACCGCAGTAGGATATGCTTTGTTTTTTTGAGATCGTTCTCGTATCTTTTGCCATCAATTGTTACTGTTGACATCGTAACCTCTCAGGATACTCTTTGGGCAGAGACCAGTTGAGCATAGATGCCCCCCGCCCGAATCAGATCATCGTGTCTGCCTGATTCGACCATTTCGCCCGAATCGAGGACGATGATCCGATCGGCGTTTATCACCGTCGAGAGCCGATGAGCGATGACAAGGGTTGTGCGTCCTCGTTTCAATCGGTCGAGGGCTTCCTGGATGATCGCCTCGTTTTCAGCGTCAACGCTGCTCGTCGCTTCGTCCAGCAGCAGAATGGGTGTATCTTTCAGAAGCACCCGAGCTATGGCAATGCGTTGACGCTCGCCGCCTGATAGCCTTGTTCCTCGCTCGCCGACGATGGTATTGTACCCCTGGGGCAGGGCTTTGATGAAGTCATGGGCATTTGCATGACGTGCCGCTATCTCAAGTTCTTCTTCGGTAGCATCCGGCTTGCTGATGCGCAGATTATCCGCGATCGTGCCGTGGAATAGATAGGTATCTTGACTTACAACTGAGATCTGTGCGCGCAGCGTATCGAGGGCATAATCCCGCAAGCTCCGTCTTCCGAGGGTGATTCGTCCATGCTGAGGATCCCAGAACCGAAGAAGCAGGTTTACGACGGTGGTTTTACCAGAACCGCTCCTGCCGACTAGAGCTACTGTCTCTCCTGGATTGATCTCGAACGATAGGTTGAGAAGAGCTGGACGCTTGCCCTCATCATAGCCAAAGGAGACGTCTTCAAAGCCGATGGATGGTGAAAGAGGCGGCGTTGATGTGGCGTTAGGCGTATCGGTGACATCAGGCTCGGTATCGAGAAGGTTGAAGATACCGCCTGCCGCTGTTGCACCCTGGAGCCCTCCGTGGTATGCGGTGTTCAGCTCAAGGATCGGCTTATATATCTCGTTTCCAAGGAGCAGAACGATCAAGAGCACGTCGATCGATAGCGTTCCCTCCATCACCCGCACTGCGCCCCAGCCCAGAGCCACTGCCGCTCCGCTTGTCATGATGAGATTGGTGACACCGATGTATGCGAAATTGATGCCTATCACCCTCATGATCGCACTGCAGAGATCCGTCGCTCGCTGGGATATCTCATCTCCACGTTGCTTTCCATGATTGAAAGCCTTGAGGGTGACCAGTCCCTGGAGGCTATCGATGAAGTATGAGTTCAGTTCGGCTATCGCAGCCCAGTGCCGTCTCCGCTCGCGCCTTGCCGAGGGGTTGAACCACTGGGGCATGGTCAGAGCTGCGATGAAGAATATGGCAAGGATGATAGCAAGCTGCCAGTCGAGAATGGTCAGATAGGTGAATATAAAAATGGGCGTTAAGAGTGTGATTATCAGCTGGGGAAGGTACTTACCGAAGTAAATCTCAAGCGTCTCGACTCCGTCTACCGCCGCAGCAAGCAATTCGCCGGTCTGACGTTGCTCGAGAAAGCCAGGACCAAGGGCGAGAAGATGGGCATAGATCCGATTGCGCAATGCGATCTTAATCCCTGCTGCAATATAGTGGGCGATCATCTCTTTCAGATAAGTAAGCCACGCCCGAAGGATGATCATGATGGCAGCGATCAATAGCAGTGGGAGCACAACTGACACGTCAGCCCCTGAGAACATCTGTCCGATGGCGTATCCGGTGATGCTCAGCTGAGCCAGGTTAATCAGTGTGACTCCAAGCCCGATAATTACGGCGAGGAGTATCTGGGCCCACGCACTGCGGGCGAGCTTTATCAGCCTCCAGCTGATGGTGGATCTTGCGGCATCAGAATACTTGTACATATCATAGATGCCGCAGAGAAGAAAGATTCCGCGCAATCGTGATTTCACGATCTCATCTCGCAGTTTTTATTCCTTTCACAAGAAAATACCCCCGATCGTCCCAGGAGCCGTACTTCAGCGAGCTGAGAACTGTTTTGGTCCTGGGGATCTTCACATCCATCACATCAACTCCCAATCCGAGATCTTTAAGAATTTTCATATCAGCCTCCGGACGTTTTCTCTGCCTCATCGGCAGTTGTACCTCAATCCCACGGCCATAATGACCTCGGATTGGATTTCTTCGCTCGGTCATTAGAATTAGAGGCATCGAGATGAAATAACGCCAGATCCGTCGGCGCAAGCTGTTGAGATCGCCCCAATTGCCATCGATTATTATCAATTTGCCGCCGGGCTTCAAAACGCGTTTCCACTCGGCGACCGCTTTCTCCGGCTCCAGAAGCGTCCAGAGAAGATGACGATTGACGACGACATCAAAGGATTCGGCATCAAACGATAGATTCTCGGCATCGCCGAGCTGAAACTCTGCATGAAGATTTTGGTCATCTGCTTTCTTCTTTGCTCTTCCTAGCATCCCTTCCGATAGGTCGATGCCGGTTACGTTGTGCCCTATCTCTGATAAGAGCAGAGAGAGAACACCCGTACCGCAGCCAACGTCCAGCACATCCAGGGGCTCATCTCCGAGAGTTCTATTCAGAAGAGATTTCCACGCCTCTTTTTCCCGTTCGGACTGGATCCCATGACCTGGACAAGAGTCGTATGTTTTAGATGACCTATCCCATCTCGCTGTAATAACGTCTTTTGTATCCATCATATCACCTCTGGGAAACATACGGGATCAATTTAACATAGACTATATTAATTCATATGCTAGAATGAGATAATATTTTATTACACGTTTTTATTGGGATGATATACGGTCTTCCATCTCGGTTATTCAATTCTACTTCAACCCCATAAACATTTTTTATATTATCAACTGTCAACACTGAAGAAGGATCGCCAGCTCTGTAAATTCCACCATTATACATCATAATCATCTTGTTGGCGTATCTGGAACCCAGATTTAAATCATGAACCGCCATTATTGCAGACATGCCCCTTTCCAGTATCAAGTTTTCCACGATCTCCATGACTTCAAGTTGATGTCTGATATCCAGGTTGCTTGTTGGTTCATCGAATAATAAAATCTCTGCTTCCTGTGCAAGAGCACGCGCAATCATTACTTTTTGCTGCTGACCACCACTGAGATCATTAAAGTCATTCATAGCAAGATCTTCGATCCCCAGCAGTTCCAATACATCCAGAATTTTTTCGTTGTCGTCCGAACTGCTTCGCCAGCCTAGATGCGGACGTCTACCAATGAGAATTGTATCATAGACTGTTGCAGGAAAGGATTGCGAAGCATTTTGCGAGACATAGCCAATCTTCTTCGCTACATCAATCCTGTTCATTTTTTTTAATTCCTGTCCATCTAATAGTATCTTTCCTTTGTTGGGAGTAAGTATCATATCTATACAGCGTATCAAAGTAGATTTCCCAACACCATTAGGACCCACAATAGCTAACATTTCCGACCGTTCAAGTTCCATGCAAACATCTTTAAGTATCGGAATACTTCCATAACTAAACTCTATGCCCTTTACTTTCAGACGCATTCTACCAGAACTCCTTCTTTTTTCGTATTATAAAATAAATAAACATAGGTCCACCAATGAATGAGCTCATAACTCCAACAGGAATAATAACTGGTGATATTAATGTTCTGGCAATTAAATCGACGCTAATTAGAAATGCTGCTCCACAGAGACACGATGCTGGTAATACAAATCTGTTATCTCCTCCAATGATTATTCGGGTAATGTGTGGAGCAACCAATCCAACAAACGCAATGGTTCCTGTAAAGCAAACAATACCTGCTGTTGCAAGTGATGCAACAGCCATTAGTGTAATTCTGGTGCTCTCGACATTTATGCCAAGGCTTTTTGCGGTTTCATCCCCTGCCGCTAGTGTATTGAGGTCCCATGCTTTCATAATAAGAACTGGGAAACAACATGCGAGTAAAATGGCCAGTGTAGAAGCATTGTACCATGTAGCTCTTCCAAAACTCCCCATCATCCATACTGCAGCTGCTTTCAATGCCTCTGGATCTGCGAAATAGTGTAACAATGATGTTGCCGCACTAAACAAAAAGCCCATAGCAACCCCCGCCAGGATCATTGTTTCTGGTGTAGCTTTTTTATACCTCGATAATCCAATTATGGTAATTGTTGGGATCAATGCGATAAAACCAATGCCGAAGATAATGGCAAGAGAAGCACCGAATCCCGCACCGGAAGAGATACCTAACGTAAATGGACTTGCCAATGGATTCTTAAGTACACCTTGCAGAACCGCACCTGCTAGTCCAAGACCAGCTCCTGCTAACATCCCCATTATGATACGTGGGAATCTTATATTCCATATTATTACTTCATTTATTTCTGTTGTATTAAAAATACCGGTAAATATCCTGCCAAATACAGCATAAAATACTTCTAATGGAGTGATCTCAAAATCACCGATTGATAATGATATAATTGATGCAAAAAATAACCAGGATATGCAGATAACTAAAAAAAGTATTTTCCTCCCAATAAACATTTTATATTGCTTAGAGACTTCCCCTCTCTTGATATGCGTTTTAGCATTTGTCATATTACTAGCTGTCAATAATATCGACTCCTGTGATATAACTATATCCTTATTTACTCAATATGTAATAACCATGGGAGAAATAGTAGAGCTTTTTCTCCCGCAGGTATTACAGTTTTAGCATCACAAGGGAGGGTATACAAACACTCCATCCTCATGGACATCGAATTCCAGCTCAGAGCAGAACCGATCTATATATTCCTGATGTAGTGCCTGTGGATCTAGGTCTGCGAATAGCTCTGGATAATACCACTTTGCCTGATAAGCGATTCCTATAGGGAGGGCCGTTCTATACGAGATGTGATCACAAATTATATGAACTCGGTTATTTTTTACCGCGTTGATTTGCTTAATTCCCGGTAGCCCCATAATCTCGTTATAGTATTCACGATAGTCAGTATTCTCGGAAGACTTGTATCCTCCAGTAGAACTGCCTGAACCGATTCTTGCAACAATAACATCTGGGTTTTGAGCTATGAGCCACTCAACAGATATTATACGATCAGCCGCAAGATCAAATGTTCCAGGGCCTATCCTGTTCCCTCCTGCAGTCAATGTACCCATTATATGGGCACTAGTCTGACGTTCAATCGTACCTCCACGCGAATCATCTTCTGTATAGATTTTGGGTCGTTCATCTTCCTGAATATGTGAAATCCGTTCTTCTATCGGAGTTACAATGGAGTAATACCATTCAACGTATTCTTTTGCAGTGTCTACTTTATTGAGTACGTAACCAAGCTTTAGCATATCTTCAACTAATGACGGCCACATGATTTCATTCCCTCTAAACATATGTAAGCCGGTTTTCACGTCACCCAGTGCATCTTCATTCCTGGGATATATACGAACAACCTGAATATTTGTGCCTTTTAGATGATCATCTAGTATATCCGGAGATGTATATACACTCGCAATGACAAGATCTGGGTCTAATCGAATTATCCTCTCAATATTAATCTCAGGTGAGACCGTTCCTACACTTGGCTTTTGGCTGAGAACTGGATAATATTCTGGTTGATTGTTTATAGATTCTTCGACACCCACCACCATATCATTCGCACCCAATACCCGAACTGAATCCGCCATATATATCGGAATTATTTTTTCCACAGGTTTGGTGACTGTTACGATCTTACCGCTATCATCAATCAGCGTAAGCTTCTTCTCCTCACTGCTTATAACCAGTTTGATCTGCTCTATATCATTCTCATCAATCACGCCATCGTAATTTGCGTCCGCAAACTGGGTTGGTTCATTGATTCCATTTATGATTCCCTGAACGTACTCGATGTCCAGCTCGTCAATGGTGTCATCCATATTCGCGTTCCCAAAAATTCCCAACGTGAAATCAGATGCGCCTGCGGGTACGAAGGCCAGCAATGCGCAGAGGGTCATCACCGCGATTCTGAAGGACGTTATCTTCATATCATCACCTTGTTACTAATTGCATGCAAGATGTGATATTTAGATATAAATCTTTTGGTATTTAATAGACATAAGTATTATAATTGATTTTGATACGACAGATTTATTAACCCTAATGCAGCTCATTATCATAATCAATCCTGAGGTGAATGAAATATGAAAGACCATAAACTATGCCTGATGGCCATCGGCCACGAGATCTGGCTGGGCGATGCGAAGACGAACAACTCTGGGGCAGAGCTGTCCCTCTTCTATGGGCACAACATGAAACAAGATGGCTCGTTGGATCTCAAGAGGATAACACCTCTAGTCTACACCCCCACAGGTGCCACTCTTACCCCATCCCTGGCCCCCAAAGAAGATCACTACATTATTCACTTTTCTGCAGACGGCGATGGATACTACACCACGGTCATCGACCTCTCGGCGGTCGTCTTCTCCAAGACCGACGAGGGATATCAAGTAGGCCCAAGGCACCAGTTCAAGAACGTGACCTACGCCGGGGCCTTCCACCAAATGGCAAAGTGTATTATTCCTATTGGAGAAGCCGGGGAGTTTAAGGGAGAACCTGTCCATGGCATATTGGAGATCGTACCCAGAGAGCCTAAGATGGCGGTGGGAGGCGAGGCCGAGCTGAAGGTATACTATGAGGGACGGCCCCTTCCCAAGGCTGAGGTCAAGGCGGTATCTCAAAAGGAAGGAAAAGATGTCTGGACCATGAAGACCGACGAAGAAGGAATAGCTAAAGGACCCATCACGGCGGATGGGGAGTGGATGTTTTTGGTCAGACACGTTGATCCCACGAAGAAGGCGAGCGAGGAGTTCGACGAGACGGTCTTCGTCAATACCTTGGTCATGGAGGCCAGATGAAGAGGATCATCCTCACGGGCAAGGGCGGCGTCGGCAAGACGACGTTGGCCTCCACCCTTGCCAGGCTCCTGGCCCGGGATGGACACCGCGTTTTGGTGATCGACTGCGACCCCAGCATGAACCTGGCGATGGGTCTGGGGGTCCCCTTATCCGAGATCCGACCTCTTGCTGACGAGAAGAAGGCCATCGGGAAGATTCTGGATCTGGATGGTGATGATACCGGGGATGAAGAGGAAGCGGGGATGAACCACCATCACCATCATAGTGCGTCGGAGTCTTATGCTCAGGATGTCATCCAGGACTACATCATCGAGGGCGCAGATGGGGTCAGGCTTCTGGTGATGGGCACCATACCCTACGGCGGGGCAGGATGTCTCTGCTCTTCTATCGCCCTAGTCAAGCGGCTCATGGGATACATGGCTTCTGATGCCGAGGATAACGACTTTTTGATAGTCGACTCCCAGGCCGGAGTCGAGATCTTCGGGCGGGGAATGGCTCAAGAGTTCGACTTGTCACTGGTCGTCACAGAGCCCACACCCAAATCCGTGGAGGTGGCCAAGCACGGTATGAAGCTCGCAGGGGATCTGGGGGTCAAAAGACAGATCGTCGTGGTGAATAAGGCAGAGGGGCTGGAGGAGGTCGATAGCGTATCCAGAGCTCTGGATGGAATGGCAGACCTGATTTGTTCTGTCGGATACGACCGAGCGGTGGTGGATGCTGATAAAAGGGGGCAGCTTCTTCTGGACGCGTCGCCCCAGTCTGAAGCGGTGAAGGACATGATCAGGATAAAAGAGATTCTGGAGGCCTGAAGATGTGCGAGTTCGTGGTCTACTTGTTAGAGAAAGATGGCACCAGAAGTGAGGTGACAAGGAACATCGTCGTGGCCAAGAGGAGAGAGGGAAAAACTCTTCTGATGGACGTCATAGGCTCGGTCACCACCGTGGATAACGCCACCGTTCAGGAGGTCAACACCCTCACCCAGGAGCTGATACTCGTTTCTGATTGATGGAGGATGGGGTGTGAAGATGCTACCGCCAGTTCAACTCTGGCGAGATTCTGGCCCCCCCAGCTTTTCCTCCACCTCCCGCAGCTGCACCTCCAGCCTCCTCTGGCCGATGGCGTTGGTGAGGTCGCCCCGGGTCCGGTCCAGGAGGGAGCGGGCCACGTCCCCCTTCCGCCGCATCCCCTTGGTGACGGCGTCGGGGTAGTCGAAGGAGATCAGGAGGTGGTAGATCTCCTCCATCGCCTCGAGGTGGACCTCCCCCTCCTCGGGCCTCCCCTGCCTGATGAGGTCGAGGATGTGACGCCTCAGCTCCCCGACGGCGTCGCCCAGCCCCGCCAGGTAGCCCGTCATCTCGACCCCCACCTCTCCGGGGGTCGGCATCCTCGCCTCGGCGATGATGGAGAAGACGATCCTCGCCTCGGCGTACTCCTGCTCCGCGCCGTCGACGAGGCCGGAGTAGCGGACGTCGG